>ENA-OPXX01000157-OPXX01000157.1-human-gut-metagenome-genome-assembly--contig:-NODE-157-length-70725-cov-4.185411_pt1 | contig 70725 bp, 69 predicted proteins | sample MGYA00241771_ERZ502046 | MGnify/ENA primary metagenome ERZ502046 (study PRJEB25962, sample SAMEA2042006) | human gut metagenome | biome: human gut; feature: human-associated habitat; material: faeces...
CAGGGAATTGTAATTGATGGTGAAGGTTCAAAGGTTATTTGCAAAGACTAATTTGAAAAATCCTTTTTGGAAACTGGAAAATCGGAATTTTCTTGATGGTGGAGGATGCGTATGGAACATAAGGGCACAATTAGAATAGAAACAGATAGATTAGTTCTTAAACGACATGTATTAGATGATGCAGAAATCATGTTTAAAAACTGGGTAACAGAAAAAGATGTAACAAAGTTTTTAAGTTGGCAACCGCATAAAAATGTCGACGAGACAAAGCAATTACTAATTGATTGGATAGAATCGTATGATAAGCAGGATTTCTATTTTTGGACAATTGAGTTAAAAGATTCGCATGAACTGGTTGGAGATATATCAGTAGTAAGTCTCGATGAGGCAACAGAAAGTGTGGAGCTCGGGTATGGTATTGGAAGCAGATGGTGGGGAAAAGGTATAACTGCAGAAGCAGGAAGGGCATTGATAAAATTCTTTTTTGAAGAAGTAAAAGTCAAACGTGTATATGCAAAGCATGCTGCAGGTAATCCAAACTCAGGAAGTGTAATGCAGAAAATGGGAATGAAAAAAGAAGGAATAATTAGGCAGTCGGGAACCTGTAATCAAGGTATTGTGGATGAAGTTTATTATTCCATACTTAGAAATGAGTATTTTAGTAATGATAATTGATGAAAAAATCTAATTTAGCGACACACTCGAAAATTTCAGTTTGTAGGGAACAAATCAGACAATTTTATAATAAAACAGCGTTAGAGCATTTATGTGTGAGAGAAAAATCAAGTGTAGGAGAATACATGACATGAAATATACGAATAAGCATATAAAAGAAGAATACAAATTCAATCAAATGTGGCGGACGATCGGAATGATTCTCTTATTGATAGGAATATTTTTGGTGGCATTTGGATTGATTCAGACAAAGAGAAAGATGGATTGTGTTCGACCATTTGAACAGGTATTACAGGAAGAAGCCAATCCTGCGAATCAGACAGCATATATTGATATTATCCAGGTACCGGAGAAACTGGCAGAAAATAAATATGAAGGATATTACCTTGTAACAACGGCAGAGGAAAGCTATATTGTAGGGATGCAATCGGAACAGTTTGCAGATTTGAAGCAGAGAGTTGAAGAGAATGGTACGGCAAGAGTGGAAGGCATGACGAAAGTTGTGACTGACGAGAACGTAAAAAAAATAATAAGTGAGTATATCAATTACAAATTTATTTATATATGTATGACGAAGCTTACCTATGGAAAAATACTCAAGGAAGGATATTTTGTGAATCTGGATATCGGAGGCATCTTAATATTGATTGGAATTTCGATGGTATTAACCCAGGTGCGTGCGATTAAAAAATACAGACATCCATTGGCAGAGCAGATTGACGAAGAATGTAATCAGCCGGAAGCTCTCTGGTTTAATGATTTTAGGATATATTTGACAAAGAACTTTCTTGTATCTGTATATGGTGGAAAGCTGACTGCACTGGATCTGGCAAAGGTACGATTGACAAGACTGTTTGAAACAGTGAAGGGAAGCATGAACGTTATCACTTTGGAGGTAACGACAACAGAACAGGAGAAAATAACTGTCAGCGAGAATGAATGGTCATTTTTTACAATGAATGAAGAAGAGATTACTTATCTGACAGATGTATTCGGTAAAAGAAATATTGAATTTGTTTGTGAGATTCAACCAGATGAAGAAATCGATGAAGACGAAGAGTTTTGAAACGGAAATATTCAAAGGATGGAATTGGGATATTGCATACAATATAATAAAAAAGGTACAGATTTGAGTGAAGAAGATGTGGCTTTACATTTAAATGGGATGATTATAAAGAATTTAAGAAACTTTTAGATAAAGAATATAAAGATTATTTAAGTGTATAACCAGTATTATGAGCAAATTATATGAAGGGACAGATTTGATATATGGGTTTATTTAATAAAATGAAAAATTTTTTTTCGGGCTTTAAGTATAAGCTGGACAGAGAGATTTTAAGGGAATATCTCCAGCATACAATTAATTTTGCTGTCGAGAATAAGTTGCCATTTTGCGATGAATTTTATATTGCTGACAGTCTTGATGCAAAGGATAGATTACATGTCGCTATCCTAAATTATGATGTGCCGGGAGAGGTTGTTTATGAGATTGAGAAGAGTTTTAAGGGAATAGTTATTTTTGCGAATTATGGGAAATGTTATGATCCGGAAAATGATCATAAGTATATTGATGCGGAAGATTTTATAAGCCGAGAGCTTTGCACATTGCCAGAAGAGTTTTTTGTATTCATGGATATGGCACCGACTATGCTTGAACGGTATATGATAAAATGAGCATTGCGACGGGATGTGTTAGCATTATTTTAACTGGGGAAAGACACAACATACAAATGACTTAGCCGTACGGCTTGATATATAATAAGTATATCAAAAATTAGCCGTACGGCTATTTTATATTTGTGAAAGTGTATATTAGATGAATGGCTATACAATATGGAGGCAGAATGAAGATAACGGATGCAAAGTCATATGGTGAAGCAATTCGAAAACGCAGGAAAGAACTAGGATATACTCAGGCTTATCTGACTGAATTTACCGGATTCAGTGTGAGTTTTATATCAGATCTGGAACGAGGCAAGGCAACGGCGGAGATTGGCAAATCAATATATCACACAAATCTATTGGGAATGGATTTGTGTATGGAAAATAGAGGATAATAGTTTATGAGAAGATTACATGTGTATATTGAAATACAGGGAAAACAGAGATATGTCGTGCTAATTTGAGATACAACATGACACAATCAGATTGACAAAAATAAGTGTAGACACTTATAATATTGACAAAACGAGAATGACATGTATGGAGGATATAGAGATGAAAAAATCTATAACACTTGAGGAGGCATTAAAAAGAATTGAGGAGTTGGAAAAAGAGAATGCAGAACTTCGCGAGGAATTGGAGTATTACAGAAATCGAAAATTAAGTGGAAGGCAGAAACATAACGCCAAGTGGATGGCAATTTATAATGATTTCGTCATTGGGTATGAGAGTGGTAAGACAATGGTAGAAATTGCGAAGCGGAATAATGTCAGTGAGAGAACGATCTATAGGTATAAAGCATATTATGACAAAACGAAGGAAAAAGAGGATTAGACTATATTGCTGATACCGGACATATATTCATATGAGAATTGTTGATGTTTTTTTGACTGCAAAATAGATGGAGAAATTCTATGACAGAAGATAAAAAGAAAGAAATCGATGTTACAGTAATAGAAGTAACAGAAGAATATCTAAAAGAAAAACTGTATAAAATTAGGGGTAAAAGGGTATTGCTTGATGCTGATTTAGCAGAGATATATGGCTATGATACGAAGGGATTTAATAGACAGGTAAAAAATAATATTGAAAAATTTGATGAAGATTTTATGTTTGAATTGACAGATGCGGAATTAGAAGATTTGCGGTACAAAAATTGTACCGCAAGTCGTCAATATATGTCGTTGACAATTATATTGGATTAAGAACTTTGGTACACCTTAAGAATTCTCCAACAGGAGTTGATATTATTTTATTCAGTGATAATGTTGGAAATAATAAACTTCACAACATAGAATTTATAGATTTCTGCAAGGAGTATCCAACAGTAAAATTGTCAATGAAAAAGACTGGTGGCATATTTCATGATCGATTTATAGTGTTGGATTACGGAACTGCTGATGAAAGAGTTTTTTTATGTGGTGCTTCATCAAAGGATGCAGGCGCTAGAATAACCAGTATTGTTGAAGACTATGGAGTATCTAAATATACCCCGGTGATTGCAACGCTGTTGAAAAATCCAACTTTGATTTTACCACAGTAGAGGGAGTGAATGAATTGAAAAAGAAAACAAATTGTTACATTTATAGCTCCGGCATATGATATTGTGAGTACAGTGATATACGCTGGCAGTACATCAGATATGGCATTTTCTATTGGGCATGAGTACGATATTCATAAGATTAACCGGGAAAGCTTCAGACAGGAAGCAGCGCAGGTTGGACTGGGAGAGAGAGTCGCTATGCAACATTATGACCGGTTGGCAGATAGAATAGATGAAGCGTTGGATAAGGCTTGTGAAACACTTGTGAGCCAGGGATTTGAACAGGCGGAGAATATAAAGGAACGAATTCTGTTTGCGCGAAAAGAAGTAAAATAAGACAATCTAAATACCCCACCCCCATAACCGCCGTTTACCTCTATAAAATAGAGCTAAACGGCGGTTTTATATTTTCCCTTGACACAAAAGTGCATATAGTATATAGTGTGTATATAACAACAGCACACTTAAAAAGGAGGCGCGATATGAAAATCCTTATTTCAAATACATCAGATTCTCCGCTTTATCAGCAGATCAAGGAACAGATTATTGACGCTATTTTAAAAGGCGAACTGGTTGAGGGAGAGGCACTGCCGTCGATTCGGACATTTGCAAATGATTTGAAAGTAAGCGTTTTAACAATTCGGCGAGTTTACGACGATTTAGAAAAAGAGGGTTTTGTGAATAGTCAGGTAGGCATCGGAACCTTTGTGTCTACAAGGAATGTAGATCTTTTAAGAGATTCGAAGCGGAGGCTTGTAGAACAGAAAATGGCAGATATGATACAGACTGCAAAATCCCTTGGGATCACACAAGAGGAACTAAATGACATGATGAATATTCTATATGAGGAGGCGTAAGATGGAAAATATTTTAGAAGTTATGGGATTGAATAAAAACTATCCGAATTTTTCCCTGAAAGATGTTTCATTTGCACTGCCGGATGGATGCATTACCGGATTCATCGGAAAAAACGGAGCGGGAAAAACAACCACACTCAAATCTATTTTAGATTTAGTTCCCAGGACATCCGGCAGTATCAAATGGTTTGGAATGGATCTATATACAAATGCAAAAGAGATAAAAGAACGCATAGGGATCGTTCTTGATAATGGGGGCTTTTATGATGAATTAACCTTGTCAGAAATGAAGAGTATTATAGCGTCCGCGTATAAATCATGGAATGAAAAGGAATACAAAATGTATCTTGAGCGCTTCTCACTCAATCCAAAACAGAAGATCAACACCTTGTCAAAGGGTATGCGGATGAAATATGCTCTGGCGCTTGCTTTGTCACATGAAGCAGAAGTGTTGATCATGGATGAGCCAACCAGTGGTCTTGATCCACTTATTCGAAATCAACTGTTAGTGATCCTGAAAGAATTTATGGATAATGGGGGACGTGGAGTATTCTTCTCCACACATATAACATCTGATCTGGACAAGATTGCAGATATGTTGATCATGATTGACAGGGGACAGATTATTTTTCAGGAGGAGAAAGATATTTTACTGGATAGTTACAGAATTGTAAAAGGTGACAGAAAAGATCTGAGTGCCGATGCAGAAAAACTGCTTATGAATATAGATCAGACACCTTTTGGATTTACTGCTATTACAAGAAATGCTGATGAAATCAGAAAGATCATGCCGGATAGCATACTTGAACGGCCATCGATAGAAGATATCATGCTCTGCAATGTGAAAGGAGGCAAATAAATGTTATTTCAATTAGTGAAAAAGGACTTTTTGATCGTAAAAAAATATGTACTGCTTATGGTTGCGGTATGCATCCTGTTTCCAATATTTTTAATGTCACGTTTAACAGAATATGCCGGTATATTAGGTTATGTTTTAGTAACGGTTGTTTCAATCTTCATGCTGCTGCAGTATGTCTCTATAAAAGAAACACAATATCCGAAAGCGTTAACATTGCTGTGTGCGCTGCCATTTTCAAGAAAGAGTGTTGTGTTATCCAAATATATCTTTTGCATCGTGATATATGCTGGCTGTAGTCTTATTTTCTGGCTTGAAGCCCTTATATTTCCGACGCTTCAAACGGTAAGCTATAAGATACCTGTTATACTATTTTTGATTCTTTCTATTTGTTTAGGTATTTATTTCCCGATACAATTCAAGTTAGGTTATGAAAGAACAAAGATGTTTTTCGTAGTGGTCATCATGGCATCTCCAATCGGATTTGCTCAATTTTTGAAAATGACAGAAAATCTGAATATAGAATTTTTGTCAAATATCACCCCGGCACTTCTGCTGATTGGAAGCTTCACTATAAGTGCGGTAATCTTAATAATATCTTCCATTATTTCTATAAAGATTTACAGCAAGGCAGAATTGGTATAACGACCTGTGTGATATAGTCTGACATATGTGTACCACGGTTTGGAGGCCCTTCTAAATAGATACTGCGGAATTTACCGGTGGTTTCAATGGCATTTGTCTGCACATATTCATTTAGAGTCGTGATGGCAGAGCCGATTCCTTCATAAGCACCACGGTAATAGATGCACAGAGCAGATGTCTCGGCAAATTCTGTGCGTTCTTCTCCGATGAAATCTTCTTCGACAGGAATACAGCACAGCAGATCCAGACCGGTAGCTGCCTCATCCATTCGCACGGTGAACATACGGGCAGACATGGATAGCTTTCCGGTTCGGGCTGCAGCGATGTATGTATCACGCAGTTTGACTGCGGCATCCCTGACGTCTGCACATTGATATCTGCGACAGAAACAGACCTGCCGCGGAAGACGTACCTGATGGATGCTCAGATCCCCCGGCTTAGCTGCCCGTAATTGAAGCAGATGTATATTTCGGTCTAATGTGGCACGCATGTCCATCAGACGTTCCAAATGATGATCAAGATTTTCCGTATCATAATAATATTCCCGGATCTCGGCAAGGGAAAGACCAAGGGTCTGTAAGGAACGGATGGAGCGGATCTGCGTCATGTTATCCGCAGTATAATAGCGGTATCCGCTGCTTTCATCCTTGATGGCCGGTTCCAGCAGACCCATTTCTTCATAACCTAAGATAGTTTTTCTGGTTACTCCTAAAATCTTTACGATTTCCCCTATTTTAAATAAATTTTCGCCTTGCTTTTTCATATATACCCCCATTTTCTGCAAATCTGACTTGTGATAATATTCCTTTGCTTGACTCGTCCCCCAGGGTACGATTTAGAATAATCATAACAAATTGTTCGGAGCTTTACAAGGAGAATGCGTATGAGGATGAAAAATAGAATGAAAAAAGGAATTGCCGTTATGCTCTCCGGAGCATTGACATTTAGTATGGCGGCAGGAATGATACCGGGAAGAGTATCACGTGTACAGGCAGAGAATGATACAGCTGACAGTAAACCGGCTGTGGCATATTATGCGACAAAGGAACAGTTGATGGATGACACATTTGCACCGGATGCTGATGGAAAACCCAAAAATATCGGAAAACTGGAGTTTGGCAACCGAAAAGAAGGAAAAAGCTGGATGCCACAGACATGGTATGTTCTTGGTGCTGATAGCAGTATAGAGGGGGATAATACAGTTGTTTTTGCTGCAGAACCGATGCTTGTTGGATCTCAATTTAACAGAGATAAGCAGGATAGAAGCTATTATGCAACAGATGGCACCTATACCGGAGGAAACCCAAGGACGATATCTGCCAGCCACTATGGGGCAAGCTTATTGCGGGAAGCCCTACAGGAAATGAGCGAAGATAGTTACAGTGATGAAAAATCATATTTTACCAGAGAAGAGAGAAAATTATTACAGAAAACTACGGTAACGACAAAGGATATAAAGAATAATAAAGATTATACAACTTCGGACGAGCTTTATGCATTAAAAGGGGAAGTCGGCGATACAACACTTCGGGTCGGAAGTAATGATGATAAAGTACTGGCGATGGATCCGTATTGGCAATATGGTCGCTATAGCAGTTTCTGGCTGCGTTCCGCTTACAGTACAGATAAAATACCGGTGGCGGTAAGTGTTGCAAGCATGGGGTCGCAGGTTAGTTACAGTCAGAATATTACAGCTTTGTACAGCAGCTCATATGCGATACGTCCGGCGGCGAATCTGGATATGTCCGATGTCTTTTTTGCATCATCGGTTCCGGCGGGCTATGGAGCAGCATTAGATTTAAAAGATTATGATGCAATGACACTCAGATTAGATGGAAAATCGAAAGGAATGGATATTGGTACCGTTGAATACAATCCTGATCAGGGTGTGATAAAAGCAGAGAAAGGAACCATCGGAAACCAGTATGATGGATATGGTGATCCGTATTATGGGGGCGTTGACTATGGAGATTCCTACTATCATGTATATCTGGTTATACAGGGTGGAGATGACACTGATCCATGGAGTTACGGAGAATATATCACAGGACTGGAATATATAGATACAGCAGATATCCAATCCGAACTGGCAAAAAGAGGTGTTGAGACAGGTGATATCGATTTAAAGGATTGCAAGATCTGGTTGGAAACAACCGGCTGGTTTTATAACATGACATATGCTGTTTCAGCAACCGAGACGGAAGAAAATCTGGATTCCGAGATTGCATTTGCAAGCGTCAGAGACATTGATGAACCGGAAGCGGGAGTGCTGTTAGATACTTCAGCCACATGCAGCTCGTCAGGAGTAAGCACGACGACGCCGGCTGTTATATGGACACCGAATGATACGACGGCAGGATATAACACAAGTTATACAGCAAGTATAACGCTTGCTGCAAAGAAGCATTATAATTTTTCGGAATCTGTGACGGGAAGGGTCAATGGAAATAAGGCCAAAGTGAAAAAGAATTCCGACGGAACACTGACATTGACATATACATTTCCGAAAACCGCTGCGCAGACACCATCTGAACCGGAACATAAGCACTGTGTGTGCGGAACAAATAATACGACCGTGGGTGATCATACCTGTGATACGGCCCAGATCTGGACTGGTGTTTCTGATCTGTCTGAGATTACGGGCAGTGGATACTATTATCTGACAGAAGATATTGTATTAGATCGATATATTACAGATGATAACAGTTACACATGTTATGGATGGGTTGCTCCGGATAATGCAGTACTCTGTCTGAACGGACACAGCATTACAATGAAGAATCCGGAGGAAAGTGCTGTTGATAAAACACAGGAAGTCAATAAATATTATGATGGTTATGTAGATACGATAGATGTTGAACATCATTTCACGCTTACAGACTGTAAGGCAGGAGATGCACAGGGTAAAATCGCCCATGCATGCAACAAGATGGGAAGAGCGATTGATGTTCGGGGCGGTACATTTGATATGTATGGTGGAAAGATATCCGAAAATGCATCTGAATATGATATTGGTGGAAGTGGTGTAGTTATTCGTACAGGCAGAAACCATAGTACAGATGGCACCTTTAATCTGTATGGGGGCGAGATCAGCGTAAATAAATGTAAAATCGGTGGCGGTGTAAGTGTCTTCGGTGGAACATTTAATGTATATGGTGGAAGTATTACGAAAAATATTGCCGACAGTACGTTTGGTCTGGGTAGTGACCTCGGACATGGCGGCGGAGTATATGTCAGTGCGGGTGATACGTTCCATATGACCGGAGGAACCATAACCGGAAACACATCTGATAATACAGGAGCAGGCGTGTATGCCGGTGCTTATGCTTATTATGCCGGATCAGCATCGGCGAAAACGGATGTCTCCGGAACAGCAACGATTATTGATAACAGAAATAATGGCAAGGCTGATAACATCTGCCTGGTAAATGCGGCAGATGACGGAAAAATGGCTAATTCGGTAATCGAGGTTCGAGGTAATATGACCGGGAAGATCGGTATAACGTATAAAGGGGCTTCTGATGCAGATATGCCGGTTCTTGTGGCCACCGGTGTAGATGCAGACAAGGATTACAGCGGAATTATTATGAGTGATAATGAGGCTTACAGCATTATACATGACAACAGTGACATGACCAGACTGCTTCTGAAACCTAATGCTGCTCCGATATCGGTACCTGTGATCACTACACAGCCGCAGACAGCCGTTGTAAAAGCAGGGCAGACAGCAACCTTTACTGTGGAAGCAACAGGTGAGGAATTAGTATATCAGTGGCAGATCGACAGGAACGATGGAAATGGATTTGTAGACATTACCGGAGCTGCAAACACAAGTTATACAACAGGCGAGACGGATAAGGATTGTAATGGATTCCGGTATCGGTGTGTGATCAGTAATTCTGCCGGATCGGTAATGACAGAAGAGGCAGGATTAACCGTGCAGACAGAACCGGAAGCAAAAGATAAACTTATAAGCATTACCGCACCGGGCTCGATTGCAGTTGCAAATGGTACTGCATATGCAGATATGCAGCTCCCGGCATATGTCAATATAGTGACAGAGAAGGGAACAGCCGATCAGGCAGTTGTTACATGGGATACTGAATCGCCTGTAGATGGAAGCTATGACCCTTCAGTTCTGACAGAGCAGACCGTAACATTAAAGGGTGTGGTTACCTGTCCGGATAAAGTGGATCCAAATGGTATGGATCTTACAACCGGTATAACGATTACGATCAGTGCGGCCGGTATCGTTGGAGCGCCTGTGGCATCGGTAGAAGCCGGAACTTATACAAAGAATCAGAGTGTGGCACTTACATCTACGACAGATGGGGCAAAGATTTACTATACAACAGACGGAAGTACACCGGCAATCGAGAATGGGGCACCGATTGGAACAACATTGGAATATACAGATCCAATTTCCGTTACAGGAGTGGAAGGACAGAGTATTACAATGACGATTACAGCGATTGCAGTAGGATCTGATATGCAGGATAGTGAAGCAAAAGCATTTACTTATACGATCGCAATTCCGAACCCAACACCGGTTGTAGAAGCTCCGATAATCAGTGCACAGCCGCAGTCAGCCTCTGTGAAAGCCGGAGAAAAAGCAACATTTACAATTACGGCAACCGGTACTGATGTTACATATCAGTGGAAAATAGACAGAAACGATGGAAATGGTTTTGTAGATATTAGCGGAGCAAATAATGCAAGTTATATAACAGGTGTGACAGATAAGACTTGTAACGGATTCCGGTATCAATGTGTGGTAAGCAATTCAGCCGGTGCTGTTACAACAGATACGGTAACACTGACCGTTACAGAGGAACCGACGACAGAGCCAACAGAGGAACCGACGACAGAGCCGACAGAGGAACCGACAACAGAGCCGACAGAGAAACCGACAACAGAGGAACCGACGACAGAGCCAACAGAGGAACCGACGACAGAGCCAACAGAGGAACCAACAACGGAACCGACAACAGAGCCGGATCCGGCACCGGTTCAGTACAAGATTATTGAAGGAGCAAACAGCTCCTGGACACAGAATTCAGATGGAAATCTTGTAATCAAAGGCGATGGAGAGATTTCGAAGTTTCGGAATGTGAAAGTAGATGGTGTGGTTGTAGATAAAAAGAATTATACAGTTACAGAAGGATCGACGATTATTACATTTAAGGCAGATTACCTTAAGACATTATCGGTTGGTAGCCATACATTTGAGATTATCTGGACAGATGGATCAGCAAGTACAAGTTTTACAATAGTCAAGAATGCATCGGATACAGATGATAAGCAGACAAAGACAGGGGATGATTTTGATCTGACGCTTTGTATAGCTCTCCTGATGGCATCACTTACAGGGGCTGTGGTAACGTTGGACAGGAAAAGAAAACACAGTAAGTAAGAATATCTGTTAATATAAAGAATAATACAGAACAAATTAAACAGGTTTTACCGACAATGAAATGTTGGTAGAACCTGTTTTCAGTTTTGAGATGACCTGTGTTATAATGAATATTAATTTATTTATAGTTGCAAAAGAAAAAGGAGATGCATAACATGTGGTCTGTGACCAGAATAGATGAAGCAGATTATGGCTGCGAGGAGCGGATGCCCGGTGAACCGCTTCTGGTGCTGGTAACAATCGAAAGTGACGATGGCAGAATGTGCCGGTTTGAGTGTGCGGAGAACTGGCTCCTGCAACAGGGCATAGATGAGGGTGATGAATGGCCGGAGGATATTGAACAGGTGGAAGCGGACAGAGAGCATATCGATCGGATGTCGGAGTGGATGGATAAATATTACGAAGCTGTAGAGGAAATGGAAGATCTGTTTGATGCGGAGTGAAGGATGATCTGGTGCTTACCGGATTTAAAGAAACTGAATGGATGGAGAAGCTGTAAAAATAATGGCTATTAGTAATAGAATGTGCTAATATAAAGAAAAATAGGGGGGATGAAGACGTGACAGACAAAGAATTTCAAAGATTATTACAGATTGAAAAATATTTAAAAAGTATCCTGTTGAATTGCCTAATAATGGGAAAAGTGAGACTTATGACTTAGAGAGTAAAAACTTTAAGGATAAGTTTTATCTGGATGTAGATAGAAGTGGGAGAATTGAATTATTAAAATTCAAAATACAAAATAGATATGCAATCACCAGATTACCACTTGTCAGAATAGATATTGATTCACCACCGCATATAAATCCAGATGGGACGAAGACATCCAGAAATCATATACATATCTTTAGAGAAACAGATAATGACACAGGAAATCTTCCATGGGCATATGATTTAGAAAATTTTGAAGGAATAAATTTTGATAAGAACAATATTAATTTTATGAATGTTTTTTCCGATTTTTGCGGATATTGTAATATAAATATAGAAAATGTGCAGGGTGTGATATGATGAGTGTGCAACATGATATAGATTTTGGAAAACAGTATTTGGACTGGTTAAAACAAAATATGGATCAATATAAGGTGAATAGTACTACTTATAGAATAACATTGCCTTTTTTAGATAGAAATAATGATTGTATAGAATTATATATCATTGAACAGGGGGATGGCACATTTTATATTACAGATGATGGAGCGACGATTAGAGATCTACAGTTGGGTGGATTTGATCTGGATAGTGGTGTTAGGAGAATGACAATACTTAATTCTATTATTTCCTCATATGGTGTAACAAAAACAGAAACAAATGAATTAACAGTGAACTGTACAACCAGTGATCTGCCATTAAAGAAACATATGCTGGCGCAATGTATGGTAAAAATAAGTGATATGTTTTACTTATCAAGAAATAATGTTCAATCTGTTTTTTTAGATGATGTTCAGAAGTTTTTTGATGCAAATGATGTAAGATATATTGATAATATATGTCTGACAGGAAAAAGCAAATTGACAACGCATTATGATTTTGCAATAGCTCGTTCTAAAAAATCTACAGAAAGATTTATTAAGGTTGTTAATAATATGGATCTGAATGCAGCCAGAAATATTATTTTTGCGTGGAATGATACGAAGGATATGCGTCAGCGGGAAGCAAAGTTATATGCATTTATTCAGAATACAGATAGAAAAGTATCAGATGATGCGGTAGGCGCTTTGAAAGAATACGGAATAAATCCAGCGTTATGGACAGAAAAGGATCATTATATTCAGGAATTGACAGCATGAGTTGAGAACGAAGAAAGACAGAAAAGAGAGGACTTACCATGCAGATAATGAATGCAACAGAAGAAGATAAAGATGAACTGCTGGCTTTATACCATGCGATGATCGGGGGACCATGTGAGTGGAGCGAGACATACCCGGATGAGAACACGATCGCATTTGACCTTAAGAATGAAGACCTGTTTGCGATGAAGAACGATGCAGGAGAGATCATTGCGACGATCTCAATCGACCATGACGATGCCGTGGAGTCACTGACCTGCTGGCATGAAGATCAGGCACCGTCGGGAGAATTGTCCAGACTCTGTGTAAGAAAGGATATGCAGGGACAGGGAATCGCAAAGCAGATGATGAATTATGCCGGTGATGTGTTGAAGAACAGGGGCATGAAAGGAATCCATATTCTGGTTCGGGAAGGCCATGTGGTAGCACTTTCGACATATGCAAAGATCGGATTTAGAACTGTCGGGGAATGTGATCTGTTTGACAAACATTTTATCTGTATGGAGAAGAAATTCTAAGGAAAATTATAGACATAAAAATTATATCAGTCAGGAAATATAGCACTGCGTTCCGGTGTTTGCCGCAACGCCTCAAACACGCTATTTTCCTGACTTTTTTCATGATTTTTCTTGTCTGAAACGCTTGTGGAATCAGGTGCTTTTTGATAGAATGACTGCAAATAACTTCCCTGGGGAGGGAAGCAGATGGAGGACAAAATTATGAGGAAAAAATTAGGGATTTTTCTAAGTTTATGGCTGTGTATCAGTATGATATGGTTGCCATTTGCCAGCACACAGGTAAGGGCTGCAGAAACCAACATGGCAACATTGAATTTTATCGGGGCATCTATTGAAAATGGAAAAGCGACCTTTGCTGTTGATGATGCCTATAAAGTAAGGCTGACATTATGTACGAGAGATATTGTTATGGACAGTTACACAAATTGTCCGATCAATGGAAATAACATGCAGATCGATCTGTCAGATAAAGAATATTATCTGAAAGCAACTACCGTTTTGGATGTTTCCTCGCCAGATGACCTGCTTGGAATCTCAAGTGTGAAACTTCAGTTATATATCAATGATGAATCGTATGATATCAGCTCGAATCCTTATGTAAAATTGGATACAAACCGTTTTAGCGGTAATCTGAATTTCAGAATAGAAAAAGTATCAACGCCTCCGAACCCCGGTTACCCGGATGATATTCAGATCATGGGAACCTATGATGGATTTGGAATGGAAATTTATCTGAATTCAGAGAAGATCGGAGCTGAGAGCAGTCATATACAGGGAACTGGAAAGGGATATGCGTCCGGCGAAATCTATAATCTGCTTAGGATTCAGTTGGCATTTGGAGATGGAGATATCGGAACGGTCACAGTAAATGGAAAGACGATCACATTGCCGGAAGGAACGAAGGATACCGTGGAATTCACGATTGCGCCTGCCAGTGAATATGTGATCGAAGTTACAAAGAAGCCGACGATCATACCAAGAACTATTATATGGGCCAAAGATAAAACAGGTAATAATGGATTGAAAGATTATGAGCTGTTAAAGAATGGAACGCTTGAGATCCTTGAGATCAAAAACCCGGATGGAACATCGATCGGTTTAGATGGTGTTAAGCAGGACACCAATTATGGATGGGCAAGTGTTATACCGGGTTCAGAAATTATTCTCCGGGCAGTACCGGAATATGGATATCAGCTTGAATCGATAACGATAAATGGTCAGTCTTTAACGCCTTTGTCAGATGCATCTACATTTTCATATACAATGCCGGATGAAAATGTACATATCAGCAGCATATTTACAAAGGCAGAAGATCAGGTAGAGCTTAAAACAGATAAAGTGAAAAGAGCATTGATCCAGCTTGCGGAAAATGAGATCACATCAGGAAACAGCAGACTGACGATAAAGGATGCAGTCCTCACACAGCAACAGCTTGAGGCTTTTAAAAAGGCAGCAGGTGATTATCAGATCACCGGGTATTTTGATATCAAGCTGGCACAGATCCTGTATAAGAATACAGCAGCAAATCTGTGGGTAAATAATATAGAGACTTTGAAGAAATCGGCAAAGGTATCCCTTCAGATAGAAGCCGACTGGGAATCTGAAAACAGTGAGCTGGCAGTTATTCATGAGAAAAAGGATGGAACCTATGAGATTATTCCTGCTTCTTTTGATGTGGCAACTAAAATGGTGATGTTCCAGACGGATGGATTTTCTAATTATGCGATCGCATATAAGAAGGTTGAGACGACAACAGAGGATCAGACAGGAGCAACGACTGAGGATCCATCGGAGGATACGACCGGGGATGTAACAGAAGCTTCAACAGAAGAAACAACAGAACCGGAAACAGAGACCACAACCGGAGAGACAACAGAAGTTACGACGGAAGATTCTTCAGAGGCCACAACAACAGACCGTACAGAAGATGGAACAGGCAGCACGACACAGAGTGGTGATGGTGATACAACAGAAGTGAAAAAAGATGATAAGACAGCATCACCCAAGACAGGAGATGATATGAATCTGGCTGTGCTTTATATTTTGTTGGCGGTGTCTGGAATGGGATGTCTGTATACGATTCGAAAACGGTAATCTGGTATTGGTAACAGATATAGGAGTAGTTCTCTTATTTGAAAAATAATGTAGAACAAATTGTGTAAATAATCTTGACTTTTATAAAATAACAGTGTTATAATAACGCTGTTATTTTATATTGGATATAAATGATTAAGGTGTGTTTATGAGAAAAGAATCAGAAGGTGTAACTGAAAATTTACTGGCCAGTGCCAGAAAGGAATTCTTAGAATACGGATTCCATGATGCAAGTCTGCGGAGAATATCGGCAGACAGTGGTGTCAGCACGAATTCAATCTATACAAGATTTGGCGACAAGAGTGGATTATTTACAGCGATTGTAAAGGAAGCCGCAGATGAGTTGATGGCGATTTATTCTGACAGCATAAAGAAAGCAGGAGAAGCGGCAGATATCAGCCGGGCAGAGGATGCCGGGGATGAGGGAACGGATCTTGTACTGGAATATATTTATGGACATCTGGAAGAATTCAAACTGATCTTCTGCTGTTCGGCGGGGACAGAATATGAGACATATTTTGACCGGCTTGCGGCAAAGGAGGAACATTATTATAAACAGTTTGCGAAGCAATTTTCGGATGGTGGACATCCGGTAGATGATTTTTTTATCCATGTACATTGCAGGAATGGATGGCAGTGTGTGTATGAACTGATCACGCATGATAAGAGCTATGAAGAGGCAAAAGAATTTATGGCAAATGTCAGAGCATTTAACTATGCGGGCTGGCAGGCAGTGATCGGAATTCAGTTCTGATGATAAGGACTGTTGCATGAAATAAAACATGCAGCAGTCCTATAAAAATAAATATAGGTTAGCAAATGCTAACTTTAGTAATAGGAGGTTAACTATGAAAGAAAAGAAACAAAGTGCATTGTCCAGACTCATGGGCATAGCAGGCGGGCATAAGTATTTTACCTATGCGTCCTGTGTTCTTGCGATCCTTTCTGCTTGGATCGCATTGATACCATTTTATGATATCTGGCGTATTATGAAAGAGATCCTTGAGATTCGACCGGATTTCGCAGATGCGACACATATCAAAACCTATGGCTGGCAGGCCGTTGGATTTGCTCTGCTTGCAATGGTTATCTATATTGCCGCACTGATGTGCTCCCATATTGCAGCTTTTCGTGTGCAGGCAAATATGAGAACCGCTATGATGGAGCATATCATGAAGCTGCCGCTTGGCTACGTTGAGAAAGAAGGAACCGGAAAGCTCCGTAAGGTTGTAAATGATTCAAGTGCAGCAACAGAGACTTTCCTCGCACATAACCTTCCGGATAAAGTAGTTTCCGTTGCAACGCCGATTGGACTGTTAGTGGTGATGTTCGTATTTGACTGGAGACTGGGAATTGCCAGTCTGATTCCTGCGGTTCTGGCCTTTATCATGATGGGAACATTGATGATGGGGCCAAAGATGGCAGAGGATATGAAGCAGTATCAGAATGCACTTGAGACCATGTCTTCCGAGGCAGTTGAGTATGTAAGAGGTATTCCGGTTGTTAAGACCTTTGGACAGACGGTGTTCTCATTCAAGAAGTTCAAATCAGCGATCGATGATTATGAGAAATGGACGCTTGATTATACCAAGGGGATGATGAAACCGATGGTGCTGTTTACAATGTCAGCAAATGGAATCTTTGCAGCACTGATCATTGTTGCTTACATTCTGGGCGGCAATCATGTAAGTAATACATTTGTATTAAATCTGATCTTCTATATCCTGATCACTTCAGTTCTTACAACTACACTTATGAAGATTGCTTATGCAGGCGAATCCCAGATGCTGGTGGAGGACGCATTACAGAGAATGGATGATATTCTAAATGCAAAGCCTCTGGTAAATACAGGAAAGCAGGAGATACCAAAGGATGCATCGATCACGATGGAGCATGTTACATTTGCCTATGATGAAGCAAAGGAAAATGCGATCGACGATATATCCATGAAGATTCCGGCCGGCGCCCATATTGCTCTCGTTGGTCCATCCGGTGGTGGTAAGACGACATTGGCAGCGCTAATTGCAAGATTCTGGGATGTAAAGGATGGCAGCATAAAGATTGGTGGTGTGGATGTTAAAAATATTGACACTAAGAAGCTGATGGAAGAGGTATCGTATGTATTCCAGGACAGCAAGCTGTTAAAGATCAGCATATTGGAAAATATAAGAATGGGCAGACCGGATGCGACTGACGAAGAAGTTATGCAGGCACTTTCCGCTGCTCAGTGTATGGATATCATAGAGAAGTTCCCGGCGGGGGTACATACGATGATCGGTTCCAAGGGAATCTATGTATCCGGTGGTGAAGCACAGCGGTTATCGATCGCAAGAGCATTTCTTAAAAATGCACCGATCCTGATCTTAGACGAAGCAACAGCATTTGCCGATCCGGATAATGAGCGTCTGGTTCAGAAATCGTTTGAGAATCTGGCAAAGGATAAGACGGTTATCATGATCGCGCATCGTCTGTCAACCGTAACGGATGCGGACTGCATCTATGTGCTTAAGGATGGTAAGATCGCAGAGAACGGAACACATGAGGAGCTGTCCGCAAAGGACGGAATCTATACCCATATGTGGAAGGAATATAACAAATCTGTCAACTGGCAGGTAGGAAGGAAAGGTGAAACAGCATGATAGAAAAATTAAAGCACAAATATGCTCTGTCCGAAAAGGGTGCAAATGCTATGGTTCGTGCCTTTGTGGCAGTTACGATCTCCAATCTGGTGCTGATGCTCCCGGTAGGACTGCTGTATCAATTAGCTTCCTACCTGTTGGAGAACCGTGTTCCAAAGGATAAACTGATATTCTTTATTATTGGAATCAGTGTAACTTTATTGTTAATTGTAATATCAACAAGTTTTCAATATAATTCGACTTTCTATTCGACCTACGTAGAGAGTGGAGTCCGTCGCAGAACGCTTGCAGAAAAGCTGAGAAAGCTTCCACTTTCGTTCTTTGGAAAGAAGGATCTTGCAGACCTGACAAATACGATCATGTCCGACTGTGCATTGATCGAGACAGCAAGCTCACACTGGATTCCTGAGCTTGTAGGCGCATTTATATCTACAACATTGATCGTGATCGGGCTGTTTTTCTTCGACTGGAGAATGGCGCTGGCGGCTGTATGGGTTATGCCGGTAGCATTTGCCATCGTTGGTTATTCAAAGACAGTTATGGGTAAGGTTCATGAGAAGACGATAACCTATAAGCTTGCATGTCTGGACGGGATACAGGAAGGTCTGGAAACGATTCGTGATCTTCGTTCCAATAATATGGCTGATTCTTATATGGAGGGTCTGAATAAAAAAATCAAGGATGTCGAGCATCATGCGATAGTATCCGAATTTGCAAATGCAGCATTTGTCTGCTCCGCACAGATGATCTTAAAGCTTGGTATCGGGACAGTGGCACTTGTTGGAAGTATTCTTCTGGTTGATGGCAAGATCAGTGTATTGACGTTCTTTGCATTTCTGTTGGTTGTAACCAGAATGTATGAGCCGCTTCAGATCTCGCTTCAGAATCTGGCTGCCGTTATCAGTATCAATAAGAACTGTGAGCGTATGGATGAGATCCTGTCTCATGATGAACAGACAGGAAGAGAGAATCCGGATAATAAGGGATATGACATCGTATTTGATCATGTGGCATTCTCCTATAAGGCTGGAGAGCAGGTACTCTCCGATGTCAGCTTTACGGCAAAGCAGGGTGAGGTCACAGCCCTGATCGGACCATCCGGCGGGGGTAAGACAACGGTTTCCAGACTGGCAGCAAGATTCTGGGATAACAATGCCGGTACGATCACAGTCGGCGGCATGAATGTTCTGGAAATTGATCCGGAGCAGTTATTGTCCTTGTATTCGATCGTATTTCAGGATGTTACATTGTTCAATAATACAATTATGGAGAATATCCGGATCGGTAAAAAGGATGCGACCGATGAAGAAGTTATGGCAGCAGCAAAGCTTGCAAACTGTACAGACTTCATCGAGAAGCTTCCGGATAAATGGGATACCATGATCGGTGAAAACGGTTCCGAGTTGTCCGGTGGCGAACGTCAGAGAATCTCGATCGCAAGAGCGTTCTTAAAGGATGCGCCGATCATTCTGATGGATGAAGCAACCGCATCTCTGGATGTAGATAATGAGTCGGTTATTCAGGAATCTATCTCCAAGCTGATCCGGAATAAGACGGTACTTATCATTGCACATAGAATGCGTACGGTAGATGGTGTTGATAAGATCGTTGTGTTGAAGGATGGCGTAGTTGCGGAGCAGGGAACACCTGCGGACCTGAAAGCCGGGAACGGCATCTACAAGCATATGGTTGACCTCCAGCTGCAGTCTGAGCAGTGGAAATACAATTAAGGCTGTGAAAAATTCGAAGCCGATGGGATATATATATTTATTACGCAGAGCACTTTCGTTCGATTATTACGTAGCGGTACTAAACTCATCACCAGATGGTGATTCGTTAAGGACCGACGTAATAATAGGTCTGCTTCATAAAATATATATCCCACCGGCTTCAAATTTTTTAGGCGTTAGTTCATCATGCCAGTCGTTTGTATTTCCACTGCTCTATGTTAGTTTTGGTTTGAATGAGAATGAGTTGCAGTTTGGGTTAAAATAGGGTATGTTGAATATAGAATCGTGCAAAATATAGAGTAATGCAGAAATTTTGAATAAGAGAATGTATAATAAATTACAGGGATTCAGGAGGTTGGCGATTATGGCGAAGATTGATACCAGGGAGATACAGATACCATCGATATTAAAGGTGGAGAAGGATCTGCTCAGACGGATCGGGGGTTATCTTGCAGATGAGGGAATCTACAAGGTTGTGATCCTGTTTGGCAATGGGTTGATCGATATGTTTGGACATACGGTGATGGAGGGTATGTCAGACAGCGGTGTTGAGGTGCTCCAATATATGGAGATGGATACCGTTCGGATTGACGATCTGGTGCAGCTTGCATTTTCATTCCCGAATACTGCACAGGCAGTACTTGGTATCGGAGGCGGTAAGGTGGTTGATGCGGCCAAATATTGTGGCTTCTTAAGAAAACTGCCATTTATCAGTGTGCCGACGTCGGCATCCAGTGATGGATTTTCCAGTGCCAGCGCATCTCTGATTGTGGAGGGACGACGCAAATCCGTACCGGCAGGGATCGCATATGGAATCTTTGCAGATATCGATGTGATAAAGGGGGCACCGGAGGCATTTCTGTTTTCCGGTATCGGTGATATGGTATCGAAGATCACGGCACTTTATGACTGGAATTTTGAAGAAGCACATGGACATGGTTCAGTAAATGACTTTGCGATGATGATATCGAAGAAGGCGGTTAACAGCTTTGTGCGGACGCCGTTTAAAGACATTCACGATGAACGGTTTATCAAAGAACTATTAGATTCTCTTGCCATGAGCGGTGTGGCAAATGAGATTGCAGGAGACAGTGCGCCGACCAGTGGAAGTGAGCATCTGATATCACATGCATTGGATCAGATGTTGGAACGTCCGCAGCTTCATGGTATTCAGGTCGGAGTTGCAACATACCTGATGAGTGTTGTTCAGGATCACAGATATGAGCGGATCAATACGGTATTTACAGATACAGGATTCTGGGATTATGTGAAGACAGTCGGCATGAAGCGGGAAGATTTCATTCGTGCGATCGAAAAAGCACCGGCTATAAAACCATTCCGGTATACCTATCTTCACGAAGAACAGTACCGAAAGAAAGCGATAGAAGTATTGCAGTCAGACACGAAGCTGTCAGAGGTTTTACAGGCATAATTTGTGTCAGGGACGGATAAGCGAAGGAGGGAACAGTATGACATACGAACATTTTTTAGAGGAATACAGACGAAAACTCCGCACACCGGAGGAAGCGGTTTCCGTTGTAAAAGATGGTGACTGGGTGGATTATACCTGTTCACTTGGAAAGCCGGAGATCCTGGATCGGGCATTGGCGAAACGTAGAGACGAGCTGTTTGATGTTAAGATCCGTGGTAATCTGATCTCAGGGCCGATCGCAGTTGCAGAATGTGATGAGAGTCAGGAGCATTTTACTTATCACAGCTGGCATTGTTCAGCATATGAGCGATCGTTATGTGATCGTGGACTCTGCTATTATATTCCGATGGTATTTCATAATAATGCAGCATATTATGAGTATTTTCTTAAGGTAAATGTAGTTATGCTCAGTGTGTCACCGATGGATCGGCATGGATATTTTAATTATTCGGTCAATACCGGAGTGGCAGCACCGATCGTGCGTGCGGCAGATATCGTGATCGTAGAGATCAATGAGAATCTTCCGAAGGTTCGCGGCGGTTATGATGAGTGTATCCATATTTCGGATATTGATTATATCGTGGAAGGAGAGCATGAACCGTATCCGGATATGCTGATGCCAGAGCCGACTGCAGTTGATCGTAAGATTGCGGAACTGATCATTCCTTATATTGTGGATGGAGCAACCCTGCAGATCGGTATTGGAAGTATGCCGAATGCACTGGGTGATATCATTGCGGAGTCTGATCTGAAGGATCTTGGTATGCATACGGAGCTTTGCAGCGATGCATATCTGAAAATGTATCTGGCGGGAAAACTCACGAACAAATACAAGCAGATCGATCGCGGAAAAGGAGTATTTGGTTGTGCGGTCGGAAGCAAGAGCCTATATGATTGGATTGACGATAATCCGGGAGTCGCGGCATATCCGTTAGAGTACGTGAATCGTCCCGGAGTGATCGGTGAGATTGATAACATGGTTTCCATCAATAGCTGTGTTGCTGTTGATCTGTATGGTCAGGTGGCAGCGGAGAGTGCAGGTGTCAGACAGATATCCGGAACCGGTGGACAGTTGGATTTCCTCGTTGGTGCATCTGCATCTAAGGGAGGTAAAGCATTTATCTGCATGAGTTCTGTGTACAAGGACAGTAAAGGGGTGGTTCATTCAAGAATTCATCCACAGTTTAATGGAGATATCGTTACTTCTCCAAGAAGTCAGGTTTATTTTCTGGCAACGGAATATGGGGTTGTGAATCTGGAAGGCCGTTCAACATGGGAGCGGGCAGAGGCTCTGGTATCGATCGCACACCCTGATTTCAGAGATGAATTGATTAGAGAAGCGGAAACGAGAAAGATTTGGCGGAGATCCGGCCGGAGATAGACGACGGATGGGAAAATTGATATATGTCATATATCAGATGGTTGATAACAGGGGGCTAACTTAGAAGAAAGGCGAAGATAATGGTTGTGCATAGTTCCACTTTTCTTTTATAATAGCAGTATAAGAATATACAGATATAAGAGGCAGAGATGAAGATAACATTAGCGGCTACATTACGTCATTATGATAAGAAAAATTTCATAAAGGATCTTCTTGCAGGTATTATTATCATGGCAGTATCCATTCCGATCTCCATGGGATATGCGCAGATTGCCGGACTTCCTGCGGTCTATGGACTGTATGGTTCGGTATTTCCGATCTTGATATTTGCTCTGGCCTCGACATCGCCTCAGTTTATTTTTGGAGTGGATGCAGCTCCGGCAGCCCTTATTGGTTCGGCATTGTTAAGCCTTCATATAGAGAGTGGATCAGAGGAGGCAATGGCGGTTGTTCCGGTACTGACCTTCTTTGTGGCATTGTGGCTTCTGGCGTTTTATATTATGAAAGCAGGAAAACTGGTCAACTATATATCGGCACCGGTTATGGGCGGATTCATTACCGGAATCTGTACGACTATTATACTAATGCAGGTACCGAAGCTGATGGGAGGATCGGCAGGAACCGGAGAGTTTTTTGAGCTGGCAGAACATATTATAAAGACAGCCAAAGATATCAATTGGCAGTCGGTGGTACTGGGACTTGCGGCTCTTGTGCTATTGCTGGTATGTAAGAGGCTGATCCCAAAATTCCCGATGGCGGTTCTTTTGATGATAGCCGGGGCAGGCATGACATATCTGCTTCCTATAGAGGACTGGGGTGTGCAGACACTTGCATCTGTTGATACCGGACTCCCACACTGGGCGGTTCCGGATTTTAGTGTGATATCGATCCGCGAGGCTGTAACGATCAGCCTGTCGGTAGCAGTCGTTATAATGGCAGAGACACTTCTGGCGGAGAATAATTTTGCGCAGAAGAATGGTTACCGGATCAATGATAACCAGGAGATTCTGGCATTTTCAATGGGAAATTTCCTTGCGGCATTTACCGGCTGTTGTCCGATCAATGGCTCGGTATCAAGAACGGCAATGGGAGAACAGTATCAGGCAAAGACACAGCTTACCGGTATCATAGCAGGTCTTTCCATGATCGTTGTTCTGGTCTGTGCGACCGGATTTATCGGTTATCTTCCGGTTCCTGTGCTTACAGCTATTGTGATATCAGCGTTGCTTGGAGCAACGGAATTTGATCTTGCGGCAAGACTCTTTAAAGTCAGCCGTACAGAATGCCTGATCTTTTTCGGGGCATTCTTTGGTGTGCTGTTACTTGGCACGATCAACGGTGTATTGATCGGTATTCTTCTTTCCTTTACAGAGATGATCATACGGACAGCCAAGCCTGCAAGATGTTTCCTTGGAATCCAGCCGGGGCATAAGCATTTCCGGGATCTGAAGGAGAGCAGCCAGATCCATGCAATCTCCGGTGTACTGATCTATCGGTTCAGCAGCAATCTGTTCTTTGCGAATATACAGATCCTCCAGAGAGATATTGAAGATCATATCACGCCTGAGACAAAGGCGGTTATCATAGATGCCAGTGGAATCGGCAGTATCGATATAACAGCGGCTGACAGGATCGCCATGTTATATCAGTCGTTAAAGGATAAGGGAATCCGTTTCTACATGACAGAGCATATCGCAGATGTGAATGAACAGCTGCGTAAGTTGGGACTTGGTTATCTGATTGAGGAAGGCTGTGTCAGACGAACAGTACATATTGCCTTAAAGGATATGGGAATTAAGCGACCATATCCATTAGAGGGGGATGTAGACAATCAGCCGAGAAGTGCGTCCAGAAAGCGTGCAGATAACAGGGTTCAGGAATTTGTCTGGGCGTTTGGAGCGGAGAGTGAAGATGAGATAGAGAAGCAGATCAGACTTCAGATCGAGCATTTGAAACAGACCGGAGATGTTGATGAGCTTTTGCATGGAAGCTGGTCACATATGGAAGCTATGGATGAGGATGAGTGGTTAGAGCATCTGGAAGAGCATCTGAAGGAGATCGTTCATATATCAGGTAAGGAAGAGGAAACGATTGCCAGACGCTTCGAGGAGCATCGTAGAGAGATCCATGACCGTATTGCAAAGGAACATCCGGAGCTTGCGGAGAAGTTTAAAGAACGAAGACATTTGCTGGATGAGCATTTGAAAGAAAAACATCCTGAGGTTTATGAGTTGGTCGTAAAACTCCGGGAGAAAGATAATTAATAAAAATAACAAAATAATAATTCTGTCATATATTGTACTATACCTGAATATAAGAAAGGAAGAGAGCAATTTATGGCACAGTTTCGCTATGGTAATTCCATAGCAAATTCCAATATAGCAGTCGGAGAACTGCTGGAGGTACTGTCAGCAAGTAAGACCGCAGTCAGAAAGACATATGGTCAGAATGATACAGTGACATATGTTATCACGATCGTAAATGCAGGAGCCACAGCACTTAGCGGTATCACGATCACAGATAATCTGGGAGCATATACATTCGGGGAGGGAACGCTGGTTCCACTCACATATATTGCAGATACTGTAAAATATTATGTGAATGGTGTTCTTCAGACTGCACCTGTTGTAACAGGAGCACCATCGCTTGTAATCTCGGGGCTTACAGTTCCTGCAAATGGAGATATTACAGTTGTATATGAGGCAGAGGTGAATGCATTGGCACCGATGGATGCAGCAGGAACGATCACAAATACAGCAGTTGTGACAGGTGGTGGCATTACTCCAATCACGGTAACAGAGACAATCGGTACAGAGAGTGAACCTATCCTTACGATCACAAAGTCGGTAAGTCCGGTTCCTGTAACAGAGAACGGAACACTGACCTATACATTCCTGATCCAGAATGCAGGAAGTGCACCGGCAGATATCGGAACCGATGCGGTGATAGTGGATACCTTTAATCCGCTTTTGTCAAACCTTGCAGTATCCTTTAATGGAACGGCATGGGCAGAGACAACAAACTATACCTATGATGAGACAACAGGAGTGTTTACAACGATTGCGGGTCAGATCACAGTCCCGGCTGCAACCTATACACAGAATCCGGTTACCGGTGTATGGACGGCGGATCCCGGTGTCAGCACATTGGTTGTAAAAGGCACGATCTAGGGATTTTCTATATGCAGAATTGTGCAGAGCAGACAGACGAAGTCTGTAGTGACATTATATAATAATCTGGTAAGACTACAAAGGCGGCTGCTTCTTTGACTTGTAAGAAGCAGCCGCCTGTCTATAAATTACCCCTCATATGAATAAAGTGAACATCAAATGATGTAGCTATAAAAACAATTAAATATTATCATGCTGATGTGTAAAAAACCAGAAGTGGCATTTATAAAGTTGAATCTGCCACTCTGCTTTGATTTTCAGAAATCAGCTTTTGTATCTCATTTCTGACAACGGTATTATCTAAAACATAATCTTCAAAATCTACCGAGTGAAAGGTATAGGTTAATGCCTGTATAATATCCGGATCAGACACACAGATGATAAAATCCAGTTCTTTATTTGGAACAAGCAGGGCATACTGATCCGTATATAAAAGAAATGCCCAGTTATCCGATACCGGAATTTTTTCGGTATCAAGGACAAAGAGGTTCCGGTCAAGCCGTGCTTTTAACTGTTCCAGAGCATTGATAATATCCGGCGTATCTGCTTCCACATAGAAACCGGATTCGGAAATCACATGATTCCTTGCAAATTCCCGGATGCCGTCCAATGTGATGCCCTCACTGGCATTCATTTGCTGCATGAAATGAAAATGCTGTTTTAGGGTTTCCGTGAATTCTTCCGGAACATATTTATCAACCAGATCATCCGTTACCATCAGGCAGGCACCGGGATGCTTCTGGATAAAGATCACTTCTTCTGCAGGAATGGATCTTGCCTGAAACTGTGGAAGCTCCTTCTGGCTGAAGCTGGACAGAAATGGTTCCGCATGGTCAAATACGGAAACGAATTCTTCCCGCATTAATCTGATAAGGCTTGAATCGGTCAACAGGCAACCTTTGTTGGCATCGGCATTTAGCAGGAGACAGGCATCATCCGTTATGATATAGAAAGGAAAAAGTACACCGGAGTTCTTGCTGACTTTTTGTTCATTGGAATAATAGTAAATGTTATAGGTGATGTTGGTTTCTTTTGTAAGAATTGATTCTAACAGAGTAGCAAATCCGTCCAGTTTTTCAGTGATGTCATCCGGTTTCTTTGTTTGAAAATGCAGTATCTGGGAAATTGCTGCATTTTGAAATTTTCCGGAAGCGATAAGTGAGCGAATGCTGGAAAACAGTTTGATCCGTGATGACAGGTCGAACGGAAGTGATACCTGTAAATGATTGTTTTCTTTTTTGCTGGCGTGTATTAAGAATTTAGTCAGACCACAGATGATCTCATCCGTGGAGTGATAAAGTATAGTTCCTGTGGCAGCCTGTGACTGATCTGTATCAATCGGATTGTCAGGTAGTTTATTTTGTAATTCCTGTGAGCGGGAAGGTGTCTGGTTGTTAGATGCATTGGCGTCTATATATGGAGAACCGATCACCCTCAGACATTTCTCTGTGAATTTCAGGTAATGATAATTGGTCTCGCCCAGCCGTTCCAGATAAAAGGCATCATATAAAGCCATCTCATCGGCAGCAGATATATCAAGCTGGCGGATAATACTTGTAATCTGATCTTTTGTGGGAATACGTTTGCCGCTCAAGATCTGATAGAAGCTTGAACGGTCGATCCCGGTTTCATTGATCAGAGAATTTTTCGTTACGGATTGCGAATCGATGATTGAATTTAATAATGAATGAAATGACATGCAGTTATACCGGCAATAACTTTAGATTAGTAAAACATGGAAGTAAATATGTAATGTTAAGCCGATCTTCCTCCTAACAATAGTATTTACATCTGTATAGTTTAACTGAAAACGTAATATGTGTCAACATTATTGCGTGTAACAAGAGAAGACAAGTGTAGTTTTCTACTGATTCAACAAGAACTGGGAGTATAAATCATACTGCATATTTGTTGGCTATAAGAAAAACTTATAACCAGTCAAATATATATCCTATAACTTAAATAGGATATAATGGTTGACAACCGGAAAAACGGACGCTATAATCATGAAACATGAAAGGAACAAAACAGATAAAACATATCAACATAGTATGAAAAAGTTCCTGAGAATAAATCACAGAGAATTTACAAGGAGGATAAGCATATGGGCTCAGAAAGAATCATGACAACTGCAAAGAACAATATGTGTTGCTGCCGGATGATGTGTGATTGTATGGCGTTTATTTCATATGCTTTGAACACCTGATTTGTTAGATATATAGTATTGTTTATCATATAACAAAGGGCAGTTGTCATAAGCATATGATGACTGCCTTTTGTTATGCGGCAGCATGGTATCTATTACATGGATAAAGTAGAAGACTGTCTGATTTATAATAGGAAAAGAACTTGAAAGGGGAGAACAATATGGCAATTATTCAGATTGAGCATGTGTCGAAGACGTTTCAGACCAAAGACGGAACGATTGATGCTTTAAAGGATGTATCACTGAATATTGAAGCCGGCGACATTTATGGAATCATCGGAATGTCCGGTGCAGGAAAAAGTACCCTGGTACGATGTATCAATCATATAGAAGTACCGACATCGGGAACGGTCGTGGTACAGGATAAGGAGCTTGGTGGTCTGTCAGATAAAGAGCTTCGTAAACAGAGAGAACATATCGGTATGATCTTCCAGCATTTTAATCTGCTGATGCAGAAATCGGTTCTTGATAATGTATGTTTTCCACTGTTCATTCAGGGAAAATCAAAGGCAGAGGCGAGAAAAAAGGCATATGAGCTGTTAGAGATCGTTGGTTTGCGGGATCGTGCAAAAGCATATCCTTCACAGTTGTCCGGTGGACAGAAGCAGAGAGTTGCGATCGCAAGAGCACTTGCATCCGATCCACAGATCCTGCTTTGTGATGAGGCAACCAGTGCACTTGATCCACAGACAACATCGTCGATTCTGGAACTGTTAAAGGATATCAACCAGAGATTTGGAATTACGATCGTTGTTATCACTCACCAGATGGCGGTTGTCCGAGAGATCTGTAATCAGGTAGCGATCATGAAGGATGGTCAGGTCGTTGAGCATGGCAGAACGATTGATATCTTTAATCATCCAAAGTCCGAAGTAGCCAGAGAACTGTTACAGAAGGACGAAGGAAATGCTACAGAGCCGAAGACGTTAAAAACGGCTGACCGCATAAAGAATGGAACCAGAATCCGAATCGTATACACGGAGAATTCAGCATTTGAACCGGTAATTGCAAATATGATCCTGACATTTAAGGAGCCGGTCAATATCTTAAAAGCAGCGACAAAGAATGTCGGAGGAGTGGCGAAGGGTGAAATGATACTTGAGCTTCCGAAGGGTTCAACAAATGTTGCAGCGATGGAAAAGTACCTGAAAGAACGGGGATTGGAGCTTGAAGAATTAAGTGACAATGTGGATGGAGGTGAGGAACATGTGGACAGAGCAAATTAGAGAAATGATCTTAAATGGTATCTTAGAGACACTTTATATGACAGTTGTTTCTACATTGTTTGGATATGTATTCGGACTTCCGATGGGCGTGCTCCTCTGTATCAGCGATAAAGACGGACTGAAACCGCATCCGGTTTTGTATAAGATTCTTGATTTTATCGCAAATATCGTTCGAAGCGTACCATTCCTGATCCTGTTGATCTTATTGATCCCATTTACCAGATTTCTTCTTGGTAAGAGTTACGGATCGACAGCAACGATCGTACCGCTTACGGTAGCAGCTATTCCGTTTATCGCAAGAATGGTAGAGTCATCCTTGAAGGAAGTTGACAACGGAGTTGTTGAGGCTGCCCGCGCGATGGGTGCTGGAACGATGCGGATCATCCTTCGTGTGCTCCTTGTAGAAGCAAGAACATCGCTGATCACCGGAGCAACGATCGCGATCGGAACCATCCTTGGTTATTCTGCGATGGCAGGTGCAGTCGGAGGTGGTGGACTTGGTGATATCGCAGTCCGCTATGGATATTACAGATACCAGACAGATATCATGATCGTGACAGTTATCTTACTGATCGTGATCGTTCAGATCTTCCAGTCAGTCGGAATGCTGATCGCAAACCGATTAGACCGGAGAAAATCATAATCAGATAAACCCTGACCATGACAGCCGGATCAGTACCGGAACGTTATTGGCGGTTTACAAACAGATGTCAGGAAAGTGCACACCGGGCATCCGATATATAAAAATGAAAATAAAAAAGGAAAAATAAAGAAAGAGAGGAATCTTCCATGAAAAAGACATTTAAAAAATTATTAGCACTTACATTAACAGGCGTATTAGTAGCAGGAGCCCTTTCAGGCTGCGGCAAGAAAGAAGATAAAGACAGCAAAACAAATTCAAAGACAATTACGATTGCAGCATCTGCAACACCACATGCTGAGATTCTTGAGTATGCAAAGACAGCATTAAAGGAAAAAGGATATGATCTTCAGGTTACAGTATTTGATGATTATGTAAAGCCAAATGAAGTTGTAGAAAGCGGCGAGTTCGATGCAAACTACTTCCAGCATGTTCCATATCTTGAGAGCTTCAATGAAGAAAAAGGTACACATCTTGTAGTTGCAGGCAAAATCCACTATGAGCCATTCGGTATCTATCCGGGTACAAAGAAAAGCTTAGATGAGATCGCTGACGGTGATTCTATCGCAGTCCCGAATGATACAACAAATGAAGCAAGAGCCCTTCTGTTATTACAGGACAACGGAATCATCAAGTTAAAGGATGGTGCAGGTATCAATGCAACTGTTAATGATATCGAAGAAAACCCACACAATGTAGAAATCGTTGAACTTGAGGCAGCACAGGTTGCCAGAGTTGTAAACGAGACAGCGTATGTCGTTTTAAATGGTAACTATGCACTTGCAGCAGGCTTCTCAGTAGGAAAAGATGCTCTTGCATATGAGCAGAATGATTCAGAAGCAGCTAAGACCTATGTAAACGTTATCGCTGTTAAGGAAGGTAACGAAAACAACGAAGCAATCAAGGCACTCGTAGACGTATTAAAGTCTGACGATGTAAAGAACTACATCAAAGAAACTTACGATGGAGCAGTTCTTCCTTACGAAGAGTAAGCCGCTCGCATCCCGTAATAAAATACCCTGAGACAGATATGGTGAAAAACTCATTTCGTATTCTATAAAGTTCGTGCACTGATTTGTCAGCAGTCGCCCTAACTCACCCTGACGGGTTCAGACAAGGGCTTGGTGCTGACAGTTAGCACAAACTTTATCACGAATACTACATGAATGTTTTTCACCATATCTGTTTCAGGGCTTTTTTATTACGGGACGCTAGTTGCATTTCAGCCATGTGAGCTGAATAGAATATGTAATGTTTTCTTCTTAGCTGCCTAATGGCTTTTTTGTATCATAAATTGTTGTGCTACATTTCTACTTCCTGTAAGGAAGAGCTGCAGTTAGTAATAATAGACATAGGCAAAGCTTTACGGTGTTAGTTGGTATATACTTTAGAGCACAGACTTTAAGGAATGTATTTGCGATATTCACTTCAATTTCGTGGTTGTGAGATGCTGGTCCGTTGGTCTTTCTTGCGAGAAACAGAAAACTATAATAACAATACAAACAAGAAAAAGGAATTAGGCAAATAAGAAGAAAAATGTTCATAGTATTTTTGTAATGAAGCTTGCGCTAACTGTCAGCACCAAGCCCTTGTCTGAACCCTTTAGGGTGAGTTAGGGCGACTGCTGACAAATCAGTGCGCAAGCTGAATAAAAAATACATGAATTTTTCTCTTATTGCTCTAATGGCTTTTTATAGTTTGGATTGTTAATAGTAATTATTCCTCGCAAAAAAGACCAACGGGCTAGCATCTTGTAATAAAATACCCTGAAACAAATATGGTGAAAAATTTTGGGGGTATGCTATAATGATGCCGACAGGCAGCTGGGTAGTGTGGCTGCCTGTTGGGTAAATATAGGCGATAAAAGGAGCCGGTAGAGAGCGTTATGAAGAAGATTTTTATTGTGGAAGATGATAAGAGCATATGCATGGAGCTTGTTGAGATTTTGGAGAACGAAGGCTATGCAGCATCCTATCTGACTGATTTTGAACATTCAAAAGAGAAGATTCTGGCAGCGAGGGCAGATCTGATTTTGATGGATATTAATATTCCGGGCATAAATGGCAGAAATCTGTTAAAGGAGATTCGGAAGGAATCGGATATCCCGGTTATCATGGTGACTAGTCGTACATCAGAGATGGACGAGGTTCTGTCGATGAGCTATGGGGCAGATGATTTTATCACGAAGCCGTATAATCCGACGATCCTGTTGCTGCGGATCGCAGCAGTGCTGAAACGGATGGAGGGAAGCCAGAATGCAGCATCCTATCGTGGAGCAGAGGTGAATTTCAGCAAAGGGACAATCCGGCTTGGTGAGAAAGAACAGGTTCTGACGAAGAATGAGATGATCATTTTCCAACGGTTGTTAAGCAGTAAGGACAAGATCGTATCCAGAGATGAGATCATGACAGATCTCTGGGATAATGAAGAATATGTAAATGATAATGCACTTACGGTTAATATCAGCAGGCTTCGGACAAAGCTTGCGGAGCTTGGACTGCCGGATGCGATCGAGACAAGAAAGAAACAGGGGTATCGTCTGATATGAGAATTTGGGAATATATAAAAGATAAAGCGGGTATTCTGATCGGTTATCTGTTATTTATAGCGATCATGTTAATTGCTTTTCGTGCGATGCGGACACCAGGGGAGCTGACGGTGATCTTTCTTGTGCTGACAGTTTTGCTTCTGGTAACTGTCATATTAACAGACTATATAAAACGCAGACATTTCTATAATTCCCTTTATGCACATATGGAGCAGTTGGATCAGAAATATCTGGTCATGGATACGTTAGAGGAGCCGGGTTTCTATGAGGGAAAGCTGGTCTATGAGGCGTTATATGAGATCAACAAATCCATGACAGAGCATGTGAAGGAGTACCGGCAGAGTGTAGATGATTTCAAGGATTTTATCGAAATATGGGTGCATGAGATCAAACTGCCGATCGCAAGTCTGGTATTGATGTGCCACAATAATCAGGATAGGATACCGAAGAAATACGAAGATCAGGTGAACCGTCTGGATGCATATGCCGATCAGGTGCTGTATTATGTCCGGGCAGAGCATGCGAGCAAAGATTATCGGTTTGATTCAGTACGAATCAAGTCGGTTGTGAATAAAGTGGCGTTGAAGAATAAAGATATGTTGCTGGAGAGTGACATTTGTCTGGATGTGCATGACGTTGATGTCAGCGTTACGACAGATGCCAAATGGCTGGAATTCATGATAAACCAGATCATGAGCAACAGCATCAAATATATGAAGCCGGATGAGAATCGGCAGATCCGGATCTGGACGACAAAAGCAGGTGATGATATCACACTCCATATCAGAGATAATGGAATCGGAATTTCCGAAGCAGACCTTCCCCGCGTTTGCGAAAAATCGTTCACCGGTGAGAACGGACGTCGTTTTGCCAAGTCAACAGGTATGGGCTTATATATCGTAAAAGGTCTGTGCGACCAGCTAGGACACCATCTTACCATCACTTCCAAAGAAAATATCGGAACAGACGTTGCTGTAACCTTTGGCGGAAACGACTACTATCTGGTAGATGCTTAACCTTACAAAACTGTAATCTTCTGTAACATAAGAAAAACGACACTCTCCCTTGAAAACGATATACTCACACTTGTAAACAGGAGATGAGGTGTTGACAGGATCAACAGCTCTTGACTCAGTTATTAATAGAAAATGGTGTGTGGGTAAATCGTTTTAGTATTTCGTGGATGTTTTTACGGGATGCTCACTGGTGGAACAATGGTCACAAAAAACATGTAAGTGTTACCTGAACGATTTAGTCACACACCGGATAGCAAGGAGAGATAAAAGTGGAAACAATTTTAAAGATTGAGAATATCGAAAAGTATTACGGCAACAAATCCAACATTACAAAAGCCATTGATAACATTTCATTTAGTGTAGAAAAAGGTGAGTACGTTGCGATCATGGGAGCATCCGGAAGTGGAAAGACGACACTGCTTAACTGCATTTCCACCATAGACCGTGTCAGCAGCGGTCATATCTATGTAGGAAGAGATGATATCACAAAGCTTCGCGGCAACCAGTTGAACCGCTTCCGCCGGGAAGAACTGGGATTTATCTTTCAGGATTTCAACCTGTTAGATACATTGACAGCATATGAGAACATTGCGCTGGCGTTATCGATACAGAACACGCCTGCGAAGAAGATTGACGAAAAGATAAAGAAGATCGCAAAGGAGCTTGCAATCGAAGAAGTTCTGAATAAATATCCATATCAGATGTCCGGGGGACAGAAACAGAGAGTGGCATCTGCGAGAGCGATCATTACGAACCCGAAGCTGATCCTTGCCGATGAACCGACCGGAGCACTGGATTCCAAATCCGCAAAGCTGTTGCTTGAAAGTCTGAAACATCTGAATGAAGAACTGTCAGCTACGATCCTGATGGTAACACATGATTCCTTTACCGCAAGTTATGCCGGTCGCATCCTGTTCATCAAGGACGGTAAAATATTCCATGAGCTTCGCCGTGGAGCAGACAGCCGAAAAGAATTCTTCAACAAGATCATAGATGTTGTAACTTTGCTTGGAGGTGACTTAAATGACGCTCTTTAAGTTATCCCTTAGTAATATGAAGAAAAGCCTGAAGGACTATGCAATCTATTTCTTTACATTGGTTCTTGGCGTAGCAATCTTCTATATTTTTAATGCAATCGAGACACAGACGGCGATGATGAGGATCTCCAAAGATACCAGAGAAATTGTAGAGCTGATGGCAAATATCATTTCCGGTGTCAGCGTATTCATTGCATTTGTGCTTGGTTTCCTGATCATATATGCCAGCCGATTCCTGATGAAACGGCGTAACAAAGAATTTGGATTGTATCTGCTGCTTGGAATGGGCAAATGGAAGGTGTCAAAGATGCTGTTTATCGAGACACTGATCATCGGTCTGGTTTCACTTGGCGTTGGGCTTCTTTCCGGTATCGGAATTTCCCAGCTTACCAGTCTGTTAGTTGCAAATATGTTTGAAGCGGATATGTCTTCTTATAATTTTGTATTTTCAAGTTCTGCATTTGTAAAGACCTGTTTCTATTTTGCTATCATCTATGTGGTTGTGATCCTGTTTAATACGATCGCGATCGGACGCTGCAAATTGATCGACCTGTTCCAGAGAGGCAGAAGATCAGAGACTGTTAAGATGAAAAATCCGTGGATATCGGTATTCGTATTTCTCCTTTCCGTAGCAGGACTTGGATATGCATATTACCAGATCAATTCAAATACAACAGAGCTCTATATGAAAGATATCTATTTCTGTATCGGGCTTGGATGTGTCTGCACATTTTTGTTTTTCTGGTCGGTTTCCGGTATGTTGTTCCGGTTAGTTTCTTCTATGAAACGTGTTTATTATAAAGGGCTGAATTCATTTGTCATCCGTCAGATGAGCAGTCGTGTAAATACAAATGTACTGTCAATCTCGATCATTTGTATTATGCTATTTGTTACGATCTGTGTGCTGACTTCGGCGCTTACGATCCGAAATGGTTTAAATGAGGGCTTAAGGAAGTATGCTACCGTTGATGTAAATATTACCAGACAGGTAAGAAGCTCCGATTATGATGTCGCAGCCGGTAAGGGCGCAGATGAGGATGCTTATTATGATCCGACATGGGATAAGCGCGACATTTGCGATATATATAAGGAAAAAGAAATTGACTTGCCATCTATGTTTTCAGCCTATGAAGATGTGTATATATACTCATTGCCGGATTTCACATACGGGGATACGTTCAGTGAGCAGGCAAAGGGTGAGTTCCTTGGTGACCAGCCGGTGTATGGTATGATGGATGTTATGGAAAATGTCATGACAGTGTCCGATTATAATCGTGTGGCAAAGCTGTGTGGTTTTGAAACTGTGTCGATCAAAGATGATGAATACGGAGTTGTGGCAAATTACAAGCAGATGGTGAAATACAGAGATATGTCATTGCAGGCTGGTACGACGATTCAGGTAAATGGTTATGAACTGAAGCCGGGAATGAGCAAATGTCAGGCCGGTGATGTCCAGATCTCTACGCAGGCGTTTAATACTGGTATCATTATTGTGCCGGATGGGGTGCTTACAGGAGTAACTCCGATCTCTGAAAGCTTGCTTGCAATCTATAATACGACCGATACGGATAAGATCATGGCGAGAAATGAATATATCAATCTGGATGACGACACGGATGTCAGGTTGAGTCTAAATACAAAAGAAAATGTAAAAGCTGCCAGTATCGGACTTGGCGCGATCGCTTCCTTTATCGGCTTATATATCGGAATGATCTTCCTGATCTCCGGTGCAGCGATCCTCGCATTAAAGGAATTGTCAGAAAGCACCGATAATGTGGAACGATATAAGATGCTTCGAAAACTGGGTGTGGATCAGAAGATGATCAACCATGCGTTATTTGCACAGATGGGTCTGTTCTTCCTGTTCCCGCTTGCACTGGCAGTCATTCATTCAATATTTGGATTGAAATTCAGCAGACAGATCCTTTCGCTGATGGGAACAGATGACATGGGAGCAGCCATGCTTATGACCGTTGTTGTTCTGGTTGTGATCTATGGCGGATATTTCCTGATCACCTATTTCAGTGGCAGAAAGATCATCAGTGAACAGTAGGGTTTCCTTGACGGTGACAATATCTCGCGGTATAATTGGGGGCAGGATTATCGAACGAAGAAATGAAGGAGACTTTTTAAGATGAGTAGAATTATTTTAACCGGTGACCGTCCTACAGGACGACTTCACGTTGGACATTATGTTGGTTCCCTTTCTGAGCGTGTAAAGCTTCAGAATTCAGGAAACTATGACGAGATATATATAATGATCGCAGATGCACAGGCACTTACAGATAATGCCGAGCATCCGGAGAAGGTGAGACAGAACATTATCCAGGTTGCACTTGATTATCTGGCATGTGGGATCGATCCTGAGAAATCAACGATCTTCATTCAGTCCATGGTTCCGGAACTGACAGAATTATCTTTCTATTATATGAATCTCGTTACAGTATCTCGTGTACAGAGAAATCCTACTGTAAAATCCGAGATCAAGATGCGTAATTTTGAAGCAAGTATTCCGGTTGGATTCTTCTGCTATCCAATCAGTCAGGCAGCAGATATCACGGCTTTCCGTGCAACAGAAGTGCCGGTTGGTGAAGATCAGCTTCCTATGCTGGAACAGTGCAAGGAGATCGTTCACAAATTCAATTCCGTATATGGCGAAACTCTGACAGATCCTGAGATCGTATTACCGTCTAACAAAGCGTGTCTCAGACTTCCGGGTATCGATGGAAAAGCAAAGATGAGCAAATCTCTTGGCAACTGCATTTATCTTTCCGATGAAGCAGATGAAGTTAAGAAGAAGGTTATGTCCATGTATACAGATCCAAATCATATCCGTGTAGAGGATCCGGGACAGATCGAGGGCAATTCCGTATTTACATATCTGGATGCGTTCTGTCGTCCGGAGCATTTTGAACAGTTCCTGCCGGATTATAAGAATCTGGATGAACTGAAGGAGCATTACAGTCGTGGTGGTCTTGGTGATGTTAAGGTGAAGAAGTTCCTGAACAATGTATTACAGTCAGAGCTTACACCGATCCGTGAACGTCGTAAGATGTGGGAGAGCCGTATTCCGGATGTTCTTGACATCTTAAAGGCAGGAAGCGAGGCTGCACAGAAGAAAGCAGCAGCAACTCTTCATGATGTACGTTCTGCTATGAAGATCAATTACTTTGATGCAGACGGGCTGGAGAATGATTATAAATAAAATTGACAGACATAAGAGGACGGTCGTGAAAACGGCCGTCCTTTTGTTGTACAGCAAAAAGTTGGAAAAGTTGCAAAAAACATGTACAATAAGGATGGAAAAGTTACAGAATAAATGGGGAGACACCGGATATGAAAAAGACGATTTTATTATTAGGGGCAGTTGGGGTACTGATGCTGACCGGATGTGCCGATGAGGGCATTACGACAGATTATGGAGAATGGATAGCGACATCCGAATATAGTATGGATGGCACAACTGAGAATTACCAGACAATTGCCGCAGATGCGACTGTTGAGAAGACAGAAGCGGCATCAGAAAAAGAAACGGAGGAAAGTCCAGATCAGATGGATGCACAGAAGAAAGACAGCACAACGGAAAAGATAGATGGAATAGAGAAAGTGAGATATTCGTGCGAGAATTATACATTTTATAGAGTAAATGATGATGTGGACCTGGCAGGCAGTTATTTGTTGTTAAATGTATATGAGGACGAAGCACTTGCAGAATATCATGGTCTGTTCATTGGTCAGATCGTCACATTATTTGGCGATAAGGAGACAACCGAGAATAATGAGGAGTTACTGGACTATACGATTGCGGCAGAAGATAAGAATGGTAAGGTGATCTATCTGACTTTATATTATGGTGCGTCAGGACCGGCGATCGGCGGCTTTGACGGTGACGAATATATGGCGGCTGCAAAAGAACTGGAGAAGCTTGTCAGAACGACAGAGCCGATTGACTATGAGTGTGCCAGTGTCTATGAGGATCTCGGCATGACGATTCGAATGGGCACCAGAAATGGACGGGGCTTTTATGAAACCGAGATGCCAGAAGGTATGGAAGACTTTTATAATGATATGTATTAATGAAAGACAATCGGATAAAAAGAAAACTGTATGAAATACATACAATAAGGTATAATGAATACAGACAGACCAATGCATATATAAGACAGTGGATTGATAATGGAAAAGAAATAAAAAATAATTTTGAAAGCGAAAGGACAAAGAAATATGTACAAGAATATTGAAAAAAAGACAAAATTATTATTAAAGGATCAGGTAGAATATCAGGAGGGACAGGTAGTTAGCAAGACACTCGTTCAGAATGACTATGTAAGCGTGACTGTTTTCTCATTTGACAAAGGCGAGGAAATCTCTACACATGCATCCGGCGGAGATGCAATGGTAACTGTCCTTGATGGTACAGGACGTTTTACCGTAGGCGGTGAGATATTCATCTTAACAGAGGGTGAGACACTCATTATGCCAAAGGATGTTCCACATGCTGTATATGGCGAAGAACAGTTCAAGATGTTATTGACTGTATCTTTCTAAGCCTGAATTATTTGGGAGATTTTGTTGTTATGGATATTGAAATCTACAATCGTTGGGAAAAGATGTTGAAATTAAGAGAGGAACTGCTTGCTGTTGATGAAGACAGAATGGCTGGAAGAAAAGGATATATGCTTGATGAACTGGATGTATACATTGATAATGTGATTGGAGAAGTATAGTATATGTGGACTATATGACTAAACTATAAATTTGTCGAAATGTTCGGGGATGAGAAAAGATATCCTTCAAAATCTATAGCTGAGGTAGCTAATATTTGTAGAGGGGCTTCTCCAAGACCAATATCAGATTATTTGACTGAAGATGTAAATGGAGTAAATTGGATAAAAATTGGTGATATATCAATTGATGATATATATGTCACACATACGGCTGAAAAAATTACTAAGGAAGGAGCCAAAAAATCAAGGTATGTTACACCAGGGGATTTTATTCTTTCAAATTCCATGTCATTTGGTAGACCATATATTTTAGGTATTGAAGGATGCGTTCATGATGGTTGGTTGATAATATCTGATTATCAAGAATCATTAAACACATTATTCTTTTATTATGAGTTGAGAGCAAATCAAGTGCAGTCTCAGTTTAATGCTTTAGCAAATGGTACAACTGTGGAAAATCTTAATACAGATCTTGTTAAGGGTGTTAACATAATTGTTCCATCCATTGAATTACAAAATGAGTTTGCTGATTATGCCCAGTTTTGCGACAAATTGAAATTTGAAGTACAAAAATTAGTAAAAAATCACTTGAAATATATATATATAAAATTTCCACTAGAGTAAATCGATACTCTAGTGGAACCATTATACTTTTGAGTTTTGCTTGAAGACATTCAAAAGCGGGTTTTCTTATAATCTCTAAGTGAAGGCTTCCTTAAGCATCCTCTTTTGTGTATTCCACAGTTCCAAACGGATGATGTGGTGGGGCGTAAATGGTAGACAGCTTGAGCGGACATTTGCCTGTGTTCTTGATGTTGTGCCATGTTCTGGCAGGAACGAATACGGCATCACCTTTACACATACGCTGCTCACAGTTCAGATTGTGTGGGCAGTTTCCTGTCATGACCATAGCATTTCCTTTTTCAACACGGATGAGCTGATCCATGTCCGGATGAAGTTTTGCACGGCGGAATGCTCATTAAGGTCATTTGCAAATGACAGCCGGTCCAGAGTGCCGTACGATAGCACTTATTCTGCTCTGCCATTTCCTGAATATTTGTTACCTGTCTCCCCTGCTGCCTCCCACGCCCCCCCTGCTGTAAGTACATTGCGAGTATTTCGTCGTGAGCTGCACATTGCCAGTAAATACGGGTGCCTGTCTGAGCCGAAGGCGAGTTCGCACAGGAGTATTTACGAATAAGGCATGTGAAGCGAACAGAAAACGCAGTAAGTACTTACAGCAGGGGGGCGTGGGAGGCGGCAGGAGAAACAGGCAGGAGGGCAGAATTGCCCCGTGTAAAAATTGTTAGAAAATTTTTCTGATTTCAAGAAAATTCTGTGAAATGGCTTGTATTTCATACTTCCTGCGGTAAAATATAGATAGGAACAACGGAAAAAGTTGTGCCGAGTTAAAAGCGGGAAGGAGACTGATATGAAAAAAAGAAGTCATTTATTTGTAACCAGAGAAATCATAGAACAGGTTCCACAGAACAAAAGGAAGTGGTTATTGTTAGGCAGTATTCTGCCGGATATATTGGTTCATACCTATATTAAGAAGCATACCTGGAAAAGTTCATTTGATAATACAGTCAACCGGATACAGAAGCTGGAAGAAAAGGGGAAGAACAGCAGATATTCTTTCCTGAAACTCGGATATGTACTTCATTATGTGGAGGATTTCTTCACATATGCGCACAACTCCATTTTTGAAGGCGGTTTTTCTGAACATGTTGCATATGAAAGTGGATTTCAGAAGTTTTTATTTGGACATGGACATGTAGAACAGGAAGAAACGAGTCGGATCGGTGAAATGGTTCATTCTGTGGAGGAAGCGGTCGAGTATCTGAAGAAAAACCATGCACTGTATATGACGGAGGCCGGAGATAATGAAACGGATGCACGTTATATTCGGAATGCATCAAAAACCATTGGTACGTTTCTGGTACGGGCATTTGCCATGAACAGTGTGGCAGCAGAGGAGTATGTTCCGGCATACGCACTTGCTCCATCCTATCGAAAATAAAAGGCAGAGCAATCTGATATAAAAGGATAATTATGACTGCCAATGAAAAATATGAAGTCACCTGATACTTTGCATTGTATCAGGTGACTTTTTATCTGATGTGTTCGGCAATCACGGATACCACGATCCCCAGAACCGCGGAAAGCAGGATCAGGGAGATCGCTGACAGCTTTTGCTTCCATTTGCGCCGGATGAAGAAATAGATTCCTGCAAGCAGGCACAGAATGATGATAGCAGGGATATTCACATCATATTCGGATAAGCTGACATACCCAGTAGACTTTAACAGCATGTTGATTCCGGTTGCAAGGATCAGGGCCAGGATAACCGGTTTGATGCCATACAGAAAGCCCTGCACGTAGGTATTTTTCGTCAGATTTTTTATAACTGCGGCAATTAATAATATAATGAAAAAGGACGGCGTGATGACACCGAGAGTAGCGACAATACCGCCCGGAAGTCCTGCCTGCGTCGATCCGACATAGGTTGCCATGTTGACTGCGATCGGACCCGGTGTAGATTCGCAGACACCGATGAAATTGTAAAAGGCATCTTCACTCATCCAGTTATGGCGGATGACAGCATCCTGGATCAGCGGTATCATGCCGAAGCCGCCTCCGAAGCTGAACAGTCCTACTTTAAAGAATTCAATAAACAATGTCAGATATATCATTTGTCTGCATCCTCCTTTCGGATTCTTTTAAAAGAGGTACAGAAAATTCCGATGATGCCGCCTGCGAGGATCAGAAGAATTGCATTAACGGATTTGGAAAGCAGTTCTCCGATCACCATGATTATAAAAGTAACTACAAATACAAGAACCGGTATTTTTTTTCGGTCGAGTGTTTTCATCATGCTGATTCCGGTTGTAAGGATCAGAAAAGCAACAGCACATTTAATGCCAACGAAGGCATACGCTACATATTTATTTGCAATGAAAGCATCAAAAAACAGAGAAATGACAAATATAATAATAACGGATGGGATACAGACACCGAGGGTGGCTGCCAGACTTCCGCGGAAGCCTCTTTGTTTATAACCGACAAAAGTAGCGAGGTTGATCGCCAGTGGCCCGGGCGTTGATTCAGCGATCGCAATCACTTCGATCAGTTCGTCTTCCGTGAGCCAGTTCCGTTTTGCAACCACTTCTTCCCGGATCTGTGCGATCATCGCATAACCGCCGCCAAATGTAAATAATCCGATTTTGAAAAAATTAATAAATAAAGACAATAACATATCAAATCCTCCAGACAGGAGTATAACACAGAATCAAACTAAACTTTAAATAAAATTTTTAAATATCACTGTACATATAGAAAAAAGATGTTACAATCAAGATTGACGCTATAATAAAGTGAGCGTTTTATGCACAAAAGGTATGTATAATATATAGCCGAAGTCGGTGGAGGTAAGTGATGTTTAAGCAACGAGGCGCGAAGAAAACGGGTCTTAATATATTGATCATAGGATGCGGTAAGGTCGGAACGGCACTGACCAGACAGTTATGCAAGGAAGGGCATGATATAACAGTCATTGATAAAAATGCGGATAAGGTTGAGATGAACGTCAATCAGTATGACGTTATGGGAATCTGCGGAAATGGTGCAAGCTACAGTGTGCTGATGGAAGCCGGTGTGGAGAATGCCGATCTTGTGATCGCAGTAACAAATTCTGACGAGCTGAACCTGCTTTGTTGTACGATCGCAAAACAGGGACGTGACTGCGCAACGGTAGCGCGTGTCAGAAATCCGGACTACAGCAAGGAGATAAAATATCTGAAAAAGAGTCTGGGACTTACCATGGTCATCAATCCGGAGCTTGAAACAGCAACGGAGGTTGCGCGTGTACTTTATATGCCGACGGCTTTGGAGATCAATTCCTTTGCACATGGTCAGGCAGAGATGACGAAGATCAAGATTCCGGAGCATAATATGTTAGACGGACTGTCTGTGGCACATCTTGGTCAGCAGCTTATGGATCGAGCGAAGAATATCAATATTCTGATTTGTGCGGTTGAAAGAGATGGAGAAGTCTATATTCCATCCGGTCATTTTAAACTGCATGCAGGAGATGTTCTTTCGTTTGTAGGATCCCGTCCGATGAGCCGTGCATTTCTTGATTTTATCGGATTCAAGACAAATCGTGTCAGTGATGCGATGATCGTCGGTGGTGGTGACGTTGCATATTATCTTGCAAGTCAGTTGATTAATATGGGAATCAATGTAAAGATCATTGAGAAAGAGAAGGATCGTTGTGAGCGACTCAGTATTCTGCTTCCGAAAGCAGTTATTATCAATGCAGACGGAACCGATCAGGACGTATTAAAGGAAGAAGGCTTAAGCAATGCAGAATCCTTTGTTGCTTTAACCGGGATTGACGAGGAAAATATCCTCCTGACACTACACGCCAGACATGTTTCAGATGCAAAGACCATCACGAAGATCAACCGTAGTAATTTCAAGGAAATAATTAATAATTTGAACCTTGGAAGTGTATTTTATCCGAGTTTTATTACAGCGGAGACTATTACTGCTTATGTTCGTGCGAAATCAAATACACGTTCCATGAACAGCAGTGTGCAGACGTTATATCATATGTTTGATTTCCGGGTAGAGGCGATCGAGTTCCGTGTGGATGAAGCATCCGAGGTAACGGGTAAGCCACTGATGGATCTGAAGTTAAAGAAGGATGTGCTGATCGCATTTATCAATCGAAACGGTACGATCATTACACCATCCGGTCATGATACGATCGAAGTCGGGGATACCGCTATGGTAGTAACGACTCATACAGGATTTAATGATATCAGGGATATTCTGGTATAAGTAATGAGTATTTTTGTAAAAGGGAAAATAGGAAGCTATGAATCGGTCAATGATTTTATACGTAGTCGGACATGTGGTCATGCTGGAGGGGGTTATGCTTCTTCTGCCATGTCTGGTTTCGTTGATTTATCAGGAAAGTGAAGGAATTGATTATCTGGTGATGGCAGTTATCTGTATGCTGCTTGGAGCCATCATTGTAAAACATAAACCTAAAGTAAATGTATTCTATCTGAAAGAGGGCTGTATCGCTACAGCACTGAGTTGGATAGCACTGAGTATATTTGGTGCACTTCCAATGTGCATATCAGGAGATATCCCATCTTTCACAGATGCGTTATTTGAGACGATCTCCGGTTTTACAACCACAGGAGCCAGTATCTTAAACGATGTGGAAGCATTATCCCGGACGACGTTGTTCTGGCGAAGCTTTACACACTGGATCGGTGGCATGGGTGTGCTGGTGTTTCTGCTTGCGGTATTGCCGCTTAGTGGCGGATCAAATATCAATCTGATGAAAGCAGAGAGCCCAGGACCTTCTGTTGGTAAGCTTGTACCGAAGATCAAGTATACGGCGCGAATATTATATGTTATCTACATTGTATTAACGGCTATAGAGATCATCTTGTTAATAGCCGGGAAAATGCCGGTATTCCATGCATTCTGTACCGGATTCGGAACAGCGGGTACAGGTGGATTCGGAACAAAGAATGATAGCTTTGCCAGCTTTTCGCCATATCTGCAGTGGGTGGTAACGATCTTTATGATCTTATTCGGTGTGAATTTTAATGCATACTATCTGATTTTATTTGGCAATATCAAAAAGGCATTGAAGATGGATGAGGTGCGAACCTATTTCCTCATTATTGTGGCGGCAATCGCAGTTCTTGTATTGAATCTGATTCATACAATGGATGGATTCTGGACAGTACTCCGTCATGCATCGTTCCAGGTCGCTTCGATCATAACAACAACCGGATTCTCCAGTGTGGATTTTGACCTGTGGAACCAGACATGTAGGACGATACTGGTTATTCTGATGTTCATTGGTGCATGTGCAGGCAGTACCGGTGGTGGTATCAAGGTATCCCGATTTATCATCGTGGTAAAAAGTGTGATAAAAGAGTTGAATTCCTATCTGCATCCAAAAAGTATCAAGAAGATCAAAATGGACGGCAAGCCGGTAGAGCATGAAGTGGTACGTGCGGTAAATGTATATTTTATAACATTTATCATCCTGTTTACAACATCCGTACTGCTGATCTCCTTTGAGGGAAAAGATATGACATCAAACTTTACTGCGGTTGCGGCAACGATCAATAACATCGGACCGGGACTGGAGCTGGTAGGACCAACGAAGAATTTTAATGTATATGGTACATTTTCCAAATATGTGTTGATGTTCGATATGCTTGCCGGAAGACTGGAGCTGTTCCCATTGCTCTTGTTGTTCTATCCGCCGGCATGGAAAGAATTACTGGCGGTCAGACGCAGAAAATAACAGGCCAATTAATGACCGGATATATGATGTACATGATATTAAAATGTGTTGCAGCAGATTCAGGGAAACAAATCCAGATAACTATGAACTTGAAATGCGGTCATCAGTTCAAAACGAGTGGACGGATCATCTAAAGCAAGATGTAAGTCCTCCCTTAATATACGGACACGATAATTGACGGTGTTCCTGTGACAGAACAGGGCACCGGCAATTTTTTGTATACTGCCATCACAGAGCAGATACTGATAGAGTGTTTCCAGATAATTCGTATGGTGCTGCTCATCGTATGTAATGATGGATCCCAGGGTATCGTTTACATATTCTCTAAGAACATCCATATCACTTACAGATAAAAGAAGCTTATAGAATCCCATATCATCGAAGAAGAACAGGCTACTGTTCTTTTTTTGTGCCATCAGGGCGGCGCACCGTCCCTGTAAAAATGCCTGACTTAATCCAATCAGATCTTTGGTTGGCGCACTGATTCCGATATACATGGAAGTTGTTCCGGCAGATTCTCCCATATAATACAGAAGCCGTGTAAGCTCCTGTTCAAGCCGTTCATTTGACCGTGCGGGGCTGATCAGCAGAGTATAGTCGGTGCCGTTGACAAATGTATATGGCAGATTATAGATTCTGACCAGACGTGTCAACAGATTCTGAAGAAAACTTCCGGCGGTATTTGCATAACCGGATGAGATGGTGGAATGCTCAGACTGCTGGATAGAGGTATTTGTCTGTGCAGCGGTTGGTTTCATGGATGCTGTATCACGCAGATCTGATATATATACGAGATGGTATTGTGCATCCGCCTGAAAACCATGTTCATATAAGACAGGCAGGCTGATTTCCATCAGAGCTTTGTCATTTGGGTGAAGGATCACGCGCGAAAGGGCTGTTGAGATTGCCTGACTGGTCTGGGTATCATCAAATATCCGATTGTAATAATCGTGTGTGATATCGAAGATCCGCGTTTCCCATGGCATAAGAAAGAGCGGGTAATGCTTCCGATCGCACAGCATACGGATACGGTCGGAGATATCGGAACGGTTCAGATGTCCGCCGATATTGATAATAAGGCCGCAGGTTTTATGCTCAATCAGCCCTTTGATGAAGTTATATAACCAGTATTCATTTCCGCATAGAACGCCGGTCGTAATGATTAGTTCACCGCCATGCAGGAATTCTAATGTATCGGGATCTTCTGATATATAGACCCAGTTCATCAGATGATCCAGTCCTTCTTCCCCTGCGATCAGATCCAGACCATAGGTGCTTTTTGTTTCTTTATATAAATCTCTTAATAATATTGCCATATATAAGATCCTTTCTTAGCAGAATTTGATAATTGTTACTTGTCTATGTATAAGAAGTCCGTTCAATCAAAATATGATCTGCGCGTATCGGCTTGGCGGTGGCTTATTGATTTGAAGCAGTTTGAACATGATTGCCTAATATTTGCTTAATTATATAAGGTTTATATTAGCTGCTGCTTAATATATTAAACCATTGATTTGTGCTACTTATTACAATAACCCAACAATATCATAGAAAATATGTGTCTGTCAAACATATGATTGTGCTATCAGCATAAATCAGGGTGGGAGTTTTGTGCTGGCGGGATATGGTGATCGGTTTTTATGAATGGCATACTGTAGAAAATTCAAAAGAGCAAATAAATGAACGGCACAGATACAAAAGCCGTTCGTATTAAGAAGATGGAGGATGATACATATGTTAAGAACAGATTTACCGGAAATAATAACAGAGACTTTACCCGGCCCTAAGGCACAGGCAATCATAGACAGGAGAGCACAGGCAGTTCCCAATGCGATTCGTTGCGCGTATCCGGTCGTTATAGACCGTGGTGAAGGAGCCATGATCGAGGATGTCGATGGCAATAAGTTCTTGGATTGGATTGGCGGTGTCGGTGTATTGAATATCGGATTTTCCCAGCCGGAAGTCGTTGAAGCAGTAAAAGCACAGGCAGATAAATATTTCCACGGCATGTTCAATGTCGTAACACATGAAGGCTATGTAGCACTCGCAGAGAAGTTATCTGGCATTGCACCTGTAAAGGGTGATAGCAAGAAAGCATTCTTTGCAAACAGTGGTGCCGAAGCAGACGAGAATGCCGTTAAGGTAGCAAAGGCATATACAAAGCGTCCGAATATCATCGTATTCTCCGGTGCATTCCATGGAAGAACACATTTTACAATGGCAATGACATCCAAGAAAGCATATGCAAAAGATATGGGACCGTTAGCAGCCGGCGTGTTCCGTGCACAGTTCCCATATTATTATAGAAATCCGGAAGGAATGCCTGAGGATAAGGCAGTTGATTACTATATCAGATCTATCTATGATGTATTTGAACAGTGTGCAGCAGCGGACACGATTGCAGCAATCGTTGTTGAGCCTCTTCAGGGTGAGGGTGGTTTCATTCCTGCTCCGATCGAATGGGTAAAAGCAGTTCGCAAGATCTGTGATGAAAATGGTATTCTGTTGATCGCAGATGAGGTACAGAGCGGTTTCTGCAGAACCGGTCGTATGTTTGCTTCTGTTTACTGGCAGGAGGCCGGTGTAGAGCCGGATATCATCGCAACAGCAAAATCCATCGCAGCCGGCGTGCCATTATCAGCCATTATTGCAAGAACTGAGGTTATGGATGCAGTTCCGGCAGGAACGATCGGTGGAACCTATTGTGGAAATCCACTGGCATGTGCCGCATCCCTAAAGACGATCGAGATTATGGAGAGAGATCATCTGGCAGAGCGTTCCTGTGAGATCGGTAAGAAAGTAACAGAGCGTTATCTGGAAATGCAGAAGAAATATCCGGTTATCGGTGATGTCAGAGGACTTGGCGGTATGATCGGTATCGAATTCGTAAAAGATCAGGAAACAAAAGAACCGGATGCAGCATTTACATCTGACCTGATCCAGACCTGTGCGAAGAAAGGTCTGTTAGTAGAAGGCGCAGGAACTTACAACAATGTAATCCGTTTCCTTGCACCGCTTGTAATGACAGATGAGCAGCTTGCAGCCGGTCTTGATATTTTTGAAGCATCTATTAAGGAATGCCTGAAACATTAATAATCATTAGAAATTATAAGAAATAATTTAAAATGATTTAAAATCATTAGAAATCATTTTAAATTAGTGTAAATACAGTCATTTTGGATAATGAATTGTTCCAAATGGAGCAATCCGTTGCCTGAAATGGCTGTTTTTTGTTAAAAACAGTATATAATAGTGTTTAAATATAATGTAACCGGATCATTTATAAATCTTAATCGCTCCGCAATAGAGATGATGGCATTTTGATGCATTTGGATGCTATAAACATGAAGTAAACTCCGGAAAAAGGAGAATTATGTAAAAAGACAGGAGGTATGTAGGGAAAATTGAAGAAATTGTGGCTTAGAATAGTATTATTCATAGCAGGATTTGCAGGAGTATTCATATTTCTGTATCCATTTGTTACGAAGGGGATTAAAAACATAGGAAATCTTACGGGAGTTGTCCTTGGTATCTGCCTGATCTTATATGCGGCATGGTTCCACAGGGTGAATCGCCGGGTGAAAAAATGGATGACCCGGACTGCCGGAAAAGTAATATGCGGGATCGTTTTGCTGATTGTATTAGTTGCAGTTGGATTTGCGGCAGCAGGTACGATATGCATGATACGGGCATCGAAGAGCGCTCCGAAGGATGAAACGGTTATGATCGTGCTTGGCTGTGGTGTAAATGGCGATCGCCCAAGCCTGATGCTGACGGAACGCTTAGATGCGGCATATGATTATCTGAACACACATGAAGAGGTTGTGTGTATTCTGTCCGGTGGACAGGGAAAAGGTGAGAATATCAGCGAAGCGGAGTGCATGTACCGGTATCTGACAGAAAAAGGAATTGCACGGGACCGTTTATATAAGGAAGACCGGTCAACCTCGACCCGAGAGAATCTTCTATATTCAAAGAAGATTATAGAGGAGAAGAATCTGGATCCGCAGGTTATTATCGTAACAAATGAATTTCATGAATACCGTGCATCTGTTATTGCAGAACATACAGGTATAAAACCATCGGCGGTGTGCGGGAAAACAGCGTGGTGGTTATTGCCAACTTATTATCTGAGGGAGCTTTACGGAATCGTCTTTGAATGGATTTTTTAGATAGCTTAAACAAAAAACTTAAGAATCTTAAAAATTTAGATACAAAAAGGATGTAATTTTCTGGTATAACCTGACTTAACAAATCTTAACAACACCTGACGCATACTTGAATTATAGATGCAAATGCTATAATGTTGGGGTGGTTATTGAAAGTTAAAATCAGGGCATATTAGAAAAAGAGAGGATATGGTTATGATTTTAAAAAATAATAAAACAATAGATGAAGAGAAGGAAAAGGGATTGTTGTCCGAACAGGAAGCGAAGATTCTGATCGTAGATGATGAAAAGGATATCCGGAAGCTTGTAGGTATTTACCTGAAAAAGCAGGGGTATAAAACATTGGAAGCAGAGAACGGACAGATGGCGATCGATATTATGAAAGAACATTCGGATATTGATCTGGTTATTATGGATATTATGATGCCTGGAATGTCGGGAACCGAAAGCTGTGCGGCTATCCGGGAATTCTCATCGGTTCCGGTGCTGTTCTTAACAGCCAAGACGCAGGAACCGGACAAGAATGAGGCATACGATATCGGTGGAGATGATTTCTTAAGTAAGCCATTTGAACAGAGTGAGCTGATCCGGAAGGTGAAAGCACTGATCCGACGTTATAATGTTTATAAAGGAAGAGAAGATAATGCGGATGGAATACTTCGTGTCGGAACAATATCGATCGATCCATACAAGCGTGTGGTAACGAAAGAAGACGAAGTCATCCATCTGACGGATAAAGAATTTGCACTGCTGTTTTTTCTTGTGAAGAATCGTGGTAGATCCTGGAATCTGGATGAACTATATGAGAATATCTGGCAGGAAAAATATCTTCCTTCATCGTCCAATACGGTCATGGTGCATGTGCTCAGGCTTCGACAGAAGATCGAGGAGAATCCGGCACAGCCTGAGATCATAAGAACGATTTATGGAAAAGGATATCAGGTGGATTAAAGCCTGAAAAGGTCAGACGGAATGAAAGACAGAGAAACGAGACAAAAGAATAGACGGGAAAAAAGAACAGACGAGAAGCTTACTTTAAATACGAAGCTGGTTCTGGTTATTGCAGGAAGTCTGTTACTTGCAGTCGGTTTGTTCTTCGTCTGGCTGAAAACTACAGTATATATAATTGACAAAAAGTATCTGGACGAGACAGCCACAGCCCGGCGAACAGACGAGAAGATCGACCGCTTTTCCGATTATGTCAGGGATAATAAGGTAAAATCAACAGATATGAATGCTATTCTCAGATGGCAGCAGGAAGAGGGAAGTGTATATCTTCTTGTATATCAGAATGAGAATGTAATATATGATTCAACAAAACAGAAAAGACGTACCGCGATGGAGCGTTTTTTTAATAAGATAACAAATGGAAACAAGAAGGGCAGAAAGCTTGCAGAGTCTGAAGAAGACAAGAAGCAGATGCTGAATAATATTAAAAACAAACGGCTGGTTGAGATTTACAGGAAGAAAAAAGAATATAAGAGACAGACAGAAAAGACAAATGAAAATGTTGGCAATGATATAGCATCTTCTGAGTCAGAATATAAAGAAACAAATCCGGTCGATACTTCAGATGTAGAAGAATTAGCATCTCAATATGGAAATTATGCATTTTATTCTGTGCGGTTCGAGGATGGTCTGTATGATGTCTGTATCGTGGATTACTCAGAGAAAAGAGTTTACTATTTCTGGATGACAATTGGTTTTCTGGTGTGCTCGTTTATCTTTATGATGTTTGTTATGATCTATAACGGTCGTGTGGTAAAGCGTGTAAGACGTTTGACACGGGAGGTATCCAGAATCAAAAAGAACGATATCAATGCAGCTATCACAAAATCCGGAAATGATGAGATCTATGTGCTGGCGGATAATATTGACAGTATGAGAAATTCGATCATTCAGCAGATGAGCAAAGAAAAAGAAGCCTGGCAGGCGAACCGGGATCTTGTCACAGCAATGGCACATGATATCCGGACACCGCTTACGGTATTGAATGGGTATCTGGATCTTCTGGAAACAAGTGAATTTGATTCGGAAGAAGAGTATAAGCAGTACGTTGATATCTGCGTGGATAAGGCAGGGCAGTTAAAAGATCTGTCAGATAAGCTGTTCCGTTACTTCTTCGTATATTCCGGACATACGGATGAACTGAAGATGGAAAAATTTCCGGCAAAAGAATTTTTCCAACAGATGATCGGTGAATATATGTGTCTGTTAGAAGAAAAAGGAATTACATTTCAGATTAAGGCGGAGGATAATTCACCGAAGATACAGATTGATGCCCCATATCTGAAACGGCTGTTTGATAATATATTTATGAATATAAGAAAATATTCGGATTACAGCAAACCGGTAGATATTAAGTACAGTACATCGGATACGAAGGTAACATTGGTGATCAGTAATCATATAAGCAAAAACAGAAATGAAGCAGAAAGCACAAGGATAGGAATTAAGACCTGTGAGAAAATTGCACAGGAAATGAACATAGACTTTTCAGTAAAAGAGAAGAAAGGGCAATATACAGTAATACTTGTATTTGCAATCGTGGAATAAAGGAGGTCCGGACAGGTTCCGGTAAAGAAAGATATGAAGAATGTACTTGAATTTATTGAAGGCTCAGCAGCTAAATATCCAGACAAATTAGCAGTTGCCGATGTTAACGGAGGACTCACTTATAAAGAACTGGAGAAAACTGCAAAACAGGTTGGAGCATGGTTATATCAGGGACTTGGCGGATGCAAGAATCGCCCGGTTGTTGTACTTCTTGATAAGGAGCCGAAGAGTGTGGCAGCATTCATGGGTGCTGTATATAGCGGAAACTTTTATGTGGTCATAGATGCGGAGATGCCGGTTGACAGAGTGAATAAGATCTTAAAGGCATTGAAACCGGAGGCTGCCATAACCGATAATAAGCATCTCGATAAAGCAAAAGAACTGCATGTTGAAACAGAGGACGGCAAGGGCTATGCACCAAAGATTTTCAATCTGGATGAGATGGATCAGGAAGCAGACCAGAGTTGTCTGGCAAAGGTAAGAGCCAATATGATCGATACGGATCCGGTGTATGCATTATTTACTTCCGGTTCGACAGGTGTTCCAAAGGGTGCGGTTATATCACATGCAAATATTCTTTCTTATATTACATGGTATACAGAAGCCTTTGATATCAACGAGACAACAATATTTGGAAATCAGACCCCATTTTATTTTAGTATGTCTGTTTCAGATTTATATAGCACATTGAAAAATGGCGCAACATTGTATATAATACCAAAAGCATATTTTTCATTCCCAATCAAGCTCATGGAATTCCTGAATGAGAAAAAGGTTAATACGATCTACTGGGTTCCATCGGCGCTTTCGATCATTGCAAATTATAAGATGTTCCAGTATGCTAAGCTTCCGGATCTGAAAAAAGTGTTATTTGCAGGCGAGGTTATGCCGACAAGACCATTGAATTACTGGATCGAGAATCTGCCGGATGCCATGTATGCAAACCTGTTTGGCCCGACAGAGACAACCGATATTTGTACCTACTATGTGGTAAACAGAAAGTTTCGTGACGATGAGCCCCTTCCAATGGGAAATGCATGTAACAACTGTGATGTATTTGTACTTGGAGAAGATGGCAAGGTGGTTTCGCCGGAGATCAATCCGGAGACAGGCTTCAGTGCAGAAGGTGAATTATATGCCAGAGGTTCCTTTGTCGCTCTTGGATATTATGGAAATGAAGAAAAGACAAAAGAAGCCTTTGTCCAGAATCCGTTAAACCCGAATTATCCGGAACTGATCTACAAGACAGGTGATCTTGTAAAATATAATAAATATGGCGAACTGGTCTATATATCAAGAAAAGATTATCAGATCAAACATATGGGTTATCGTATCGAGCTCGGCGAGATCGAAGCGGCTGCCGGTGCGATCGAAGGTATCCGAAGCTATGCATGTATCTACGATGATGCAGAGGATAAGATCGTATTTATATATGAAGGTAAGAAACTGGATGATGCATTCCTGCTTGGGGAATTCAAGAAAAAAGTTCCACATTATATGGAACCGAACCAGTTTGTAAGAGTGAAGAGTATGCCACACAATCAAAATGGAAAAATTGATCGTAAGTGGTTGAAAAATAACTATAAATTATAAGAAATGAGGAAAAAGAAATGGATGAATTATTAGAGATTTTAAACGAAGTAAAACCAGGTGTTGATTTTGAAAATGATACAGACCTGATCGGCCATGGCGTCTTAGATTCCATCACAATGGTAACACTTGTTATGGAATTAAATGATGCATTTGATATCGAGATCACACCTGTAGATATCGTTCCAGAGAACTTCAAAACAGTTCAGACGATCTATGATATGATCCAGAGACTCAGTGATGATTAATTAGTTTACAGACTGAGGAAAAAAGAAATACTGGGAATAAACCGGACGGTCTTTTGTAATACATACAGAAAATGGCTGCCCGGTAGATTTTCGGTATCAGTGATAGGGAGAAAAAAATGTCTTATACATCTATAGCTTATTTGGGATTTATATTGATGGGATCCTTCTTTTTCTACTCGATCGTGCCATTAAAGCACAAATGGAAGGTTCTGCTGATATTCAGTTATCTGTTCTATTTTATTAATTCCGGAAAATATATTGTATTTATATTGTTTAGTACCTTGTCGATCTATTTTGGCGGTCTGCTGCTGAATAAGATTGATGATGGTTTCAGTATGGCGAAGAAAGCCTTGCCAAAGGAAAATAAAAAGGAATTCAAGTCGATCATCGGATGGCAGAAAAAATGTGTCTGTGTATCCATTGTATTATTAAATCTTGGTATTCTGGTATATCTGAAATATTCCGTATTCTTCGGACAGGTGTTCTGTGATTTATTAAGTATTTTCCATATTAAGATATCCAATCCAATGCAGAATATGATGCTGCCGCTTGGTATCTCGTTCTACACTTTATCGGCGATCAGCTACATTGTAGATGTATACCGTGGTAAATACAAAGCCTCCGATAATCTTGGAAAGGTTGCTTTGTTTCTGGTATTCTTCCCACATATCGTGGAAGGCCCAATCGGACGTTTTGATCTGCTGGGAGATCAGGTATATGAAGGACATCCGTTTGATTATAAAAATGCAACAATGGGACTTCAGCTTGTGTTCTGGGGTCTGTTTAAGAAAATCGTAATTGCTGACCGTGCAAATATGTATGTAAATCAGATTTTTAATTTCCACGATCAGTATGACGGACTGTATGTCATCATAGGAATGCTGTTGTACACCTTACAGTTGTATGCAGAGTTTTCCGGTTGTATGGATATCGTCCGCGGTAGTGCGCAGATGTTTGGCATTGAGATGTCAGAAAACTTTGCAAGACCGTTTATGTCAAAGACAGTCAGCGAGTTCTGGAGAAGATGGCACATGACACTTGGTGCATGGTTTAAGGATTATGTATTCTATACCATCTCTCTATCCAAGGCATTTATGAAGCTGAGCAAGAAGACAAGAGAGAAGTTCAATGCGTTCTTTGCAACCCTGATCCCGACCTCTATTGCCATGCTTGCAGTATGGTTTGGAACCGGTATCTGGCATGGAGCAAGCTGGAAGTATGTCATGTACGGTATTTATTACTGTCTGATCATGATTCTCGGACTTTTGACAGAACCATTATTCAGAAAATTATTTGAAAAAATGCATGTGAACCGCGAAGGTAAGATCTATAAGGCTCTTCAGGTTGTGAGAACCTTTATCTTTGTTAATATCGGTATGCTGATGTTCCGTGCAGATGATCTGAAGATCTTCGGACAGATGTTTATATCGATGTTCCGGAATCTGTCATGGGATCCGATCCGTTATGGTGAATTGTTTGATGTCCGGATTGGTATGAGTGATTTCCTGTTACTGCTTTTTGGAGCAATTGTGTTGCTGTTGGTTGGCTTGTATCAGGAACAGGGACGTCATATCAGAGAAGATATTGCAACAAAGAATATTGTATTCCGTTGGGTATTATATTATGGACTGATCTTTTCCGTGATCATCCTTGGAGCATATGGAAGCGGATATGAAGTCGCAGGCTTTATATACGCACAATTTTAGGATAGATGGTGAACGATATGAAAAAAGACAAAACAAAAAATATAATAAAATGTATCCTGTTTTTCATCATTTTCTGTGTACTGATGGGAGTTCTGTCGGTTGTGTTCTATCCGAAGACCAGTGACCCGGAAGGTGGTTTGTCAAATCCGAATGCCAGAGGCTTCTATGGAGAACCGAGAAATTCGCTGGATGTTGTTGTCATGGGAAACAGTAACGCATACAGTGCCTACTCTCCAATGATGATGTGGAAGAACTATGGAATTCCAACCTATGTTGCGGCGGAGGGAGCGCAGAATATTGCAGAGACAGTCAATGTCCTTCAGGAAGTACTGACCTGCCAGAAACCGAAGCTGGTTGTTTTGGATGTGGATCTGTTGTGGCAAGGTAAGACACAGGTATCCAGAGTAGAGGGAAATGTCAAATCCCTGATCTATAAATATATTCCGATCATGAAGTATCATGACAGGTGGAAAACACTGGCACTTAAGGACAGCTTTAAGAAAAAATCATATACTTATCGTTCCAGTACAAGAGGTCAGTATCTGAGCAGAACGGTTGTGGCTTATACAGGTGAAGATAAGATGGTAGAGACAAAGGATACTGAACCGGTACCGAAGTCTTCTAGAATTTTTCTTAAGATGTTCCTGGATATCTGCAAAGAAAACAATGTTGAAGTTATGTTTGTTGAGATGCCGACAGCAAGCTCATGGAATTATAAAAAACATAATGGTATGACACAGTATGCGAAGAAATTAGGAATCCCATTCCTTGATCTGAATACAGTAAAGGGCAAAAATAAGATCAACTGGGGAACAGATACCAGAGATGGCGGAAAACATCTGAACTGTTACGGTGCAAGAAAAGTAACAAGAGAGATAGGAAAATATATTTCAAAACATTATTCATTTGAAAATAAGAAAAAAGATTCTCGGTATACTGACTGGAATAAACAGTATAAGGTATACAAAAAGTATATGAAGAATCCTGCAACTGTTATTACGGTAGATGAGAATGGCGAACAGACTCAGACAACCGTTGAGGCTGAAAAAATAAATAAACAATCGGCCGGAAAAAAGGATAAAAAAAAGAACAAAAAAAGCAGTGATAAGAAAACTACGACAACTACAAAAAACAATAAGTAATAAATAATATGAACAGGAATGATCAGAAGGATTGAAAGAATCAGAAGACAATTCCTGTGAGAAAAGAGATTGTTTTGTATCGGTAAAAGATACAGGATGATCTCTTTTTATCTGTAAAGAGTGTTGGGTGATGAGAAACGATTTGTAATAGATAATTTTATTTGTGTAAATACATGGATGTTGTGATAAAATGGCAATGAAATGTAAATAATAGTTGCAGAAATATAGAATTATACAGGCATACCGAAAAATAAGCGAAAATATGGCAGTATACGATGCTTTTACAGATGCCTGGCAGCAGGATATGATAGGAGGATATGGAATATGAAGATTTTATTTTATGATACGAAGAAATATGACAGAGATTCATTTGAAAAGATATTACCGGAATATTCAGATTTGGAGGTAGAGTTTTTAGAAGCAGACCTTTCGCCGAGAACAGCAGCTCTTGCAAAAGGATATGATGCGATCTGTGCATTTGTAAGTTCCGATGTCAGTGAAAAAGTAGTTGAGTGTCTGGCTGCAAATGGTGTAAAATTAGTGTTAATGCGCTGTGCCGGATTCAATAATGTAGATCTGGATGCAGCAAACCGTTGTGGTATCACGGTGCTCCGTGTTCCGGGTTATTCACCGGAGGCGGTTGCAGAGCATGCGATGGCACTGGCACTTGCGGTTACCAGAAGAATCCATAAGAGCTATATCAAGGTTCGTGAGAATAATTTCAGTCTGGTAGGTCTTACAGGTATGAACTTCTATGGCAAGACCGCGGGTATCATCGGAACCGGTAAGATCGGAGCGGCTATGTGCCGGATCTGTCATGGATTTGGCATGAAGGTTCTGGCATATGATATGTATCGGAATCCATCCCTGGATTTTGTAGAGTATGTGGATCTGGATACGCTGTTATCGACCAGTGATCTGATCTCCCTTCACTGTCCGCTGACAGATGATTCGTACCATATGATCTGCACAGAGACGATCAATAAGATGAAGGATAATGTGATCCTTGTAAATACATCGAGAGGCGCCCTGATCAAGACGGAGGATCTGATCACGGGAAATCGAAATAAGAAATTCTTCGGTATCGGTCTGGATGTGTATGAGGAAGAAACAAATAATGTATTTGAGAATCGTGAGGATGATATTCTGGAATCCTCGATCACGGCAAGACTGCTGTCATTCCCGAATGTCATCGTAACCTCCCATCAGGGCTTCCTGACGGAAGAAGCACTGGAAGCAATCAGCCGTACCACACTGGACAATGCGAGAGATTATGAGAATGGCACGATCAAGGATATAAACGCCGTGTAGAAAAGGAAACGATTATGCAGAATTACAGATTTCTGATCGCCTATGATGGAACGAGATATCATGGGTGGGAACATAAAAAAGACGTTGTGACCGTACAGGGAAAGATCGAATCAGTGCTTTCCCTGATGGCAGGCGAAGAAGTACGGATCAACGGAGCGGGAAGAACCGATGCAGGTGTGCATGCAAGGGCAATGGTCGCAAGCGGCCCGGTTCCGACAGATAAGACACCGGAGGAGATCCGAGATTATATGAATCATTATCTGCCGGATGATATCTGCATTTTGGAGGTTACTCCGGCAGCAGAACGGTTTCATGCAAGATTTAATGCAAAGGGCAAGCACTACCGTTACACGATCTATTGTGGCAGGCTGAAGCCGGTATTTGACCGGAAATACGTCTGGACTCTGGATGAGGGTGAGACGATCGACTGTGAACGGATGCGAAAGGCAGCAGCTTATCTGGTCGGTGAACATGATTTCAAGAGCTTCTGTGGCAATAAGCAGATGAAGAAATCGACGGTTCGGAAGTTATTTGCGATCGATATTAAGGAAGATGGCGATTATGTGATTCTTGATTTCCACGGAGCCGGATTCTTACAGAATATGGTTCGTATCCTGACCGGTACTCTGGTAGAGGTCGGGGCAGGCAGAATGGAACCGGCATACATGGAAGAGGTGCTTACAGGCCGGTGCAGACAGCTCGCAGGGCCGACCGCACCACCACAGGGCTTGTGCCTGATGCAGGTTGATTATGAAAAAAAGTAATATGGAGTAAGTAGTACAAATGAATGAATTTAAAAATGGGCTGAAGGATGGAATCCCGATCGCCCTGGGGTATTTTGCAGTTAGTTTTAGTTTTGGTATTCTTGCGATCAAAGGCGGACTCAGTGTCTTTCAGGCAGTTCTTACCAGCGTTACAAATGTTACAAGTGCCGGTCAGTTTGCCGGACTTCAGATCATCATTGCCGGGGGAACGATCCTTGAGGTGATCCTTACCCAGCTTATTATCAATCTGAGATATGGTCTGATGAGTCTTTCACTTACGCAGAAGTTAGCTGACGATGTAGGCATCTGGAAGCGTCTGATCATCGCATTTGCAAATACAGATGAGATCTTTGCAGTTGCAATGGGATATTTCAAAGAAGTGACCTTTCCGTATATGTTAGGACTTCAGATCCTTCCGATCCTTGGCTGGGGCGGTGGTACATTTGCCGGAGCAGTAGCCAGCGGGCTGCTTCCAAAGTCTGTGTGCAGCGCACTCAGTCTTGCACTTTATGGCATGTTCGTGGCAATCGTTGTTCCGGTTGCCAAGAAGTCAAAATCTGTGTTATTTGTGGTATGCGTTGCAGCTTTGTTCAGTATCCTTTTATATTATGTTCCGATATTCCACTTTATCTCGACCGGAATATCGATCGTTATATGTACAGTAGCGGCAGCAGCAATCGGTGCGATCGTTGCACCGGTTAAGAAAAAAGGAGAAGAATAGAGATGAGTATATATACATATATTATCGCAATGGCGGTTGTCACATATCTGATCCGTGCAGTGCCATTGGTGTTATTCAGAAAAAAGATAGAGAATCGGTTTTTAAGTTCGTTTTTATACTATGTGCCATATGCCTGCCTGACGGCACTTACCCTTCCGGCGATTTTCTACAGTACGGAAAGTGTTATCAGTGCGATTGCAGGATTTGTCGTAGCGGTTATCCTTGGTATCCGTGAAAAAGGGCTGGTAGTTGTAGCGGCTGCCGCCTGTGTGACAGTGTTTGTAGTGGAGAGAATATTGGCGTTTTTATAGGGGGTTGTGAATCCGAAAAGTGAGGACAAAGAACTTGCTATATCGCCGACCTGGAATGTAAAAGACTTTTGACACGCTAAAAACCTTGATGTCAATGTCCTTTGATAGCGAAAATATGACTTTTTGATTAGTATGAGTATACCAGGAGGTGAAGAGATGGAACTCGGAAAACAAATAAAAAAACATCGTCAGGAAGTACAATTATCCCAAGAGAAGTTAGCCGATCGAGTTTATGTTTCAAGACAAACAATCTCAAATTGGGAAAATGAACCGCTATGGAAAAATCTACACTAAAATGCTGATTGTCACTGCAGTTTCGGCAGTTCCGCTATTTATGTGGCTTGGCGTTTGGGCATTCATCCCTTGGGGAATCATTTGGGCACTCTCTATGTACTTTGCCTTTCAGGTTGAAAAGGTAAAAAAAGATAATGATGTTCAAACCTATAAAGAAATTGTTGCATTTTCTGAGGGGAAACTATTGGATGATATACAAAAGCAGAGAGAAATAGGTAAACGCCCATATCAGAAGATTTTTTTAGTTATAGGTAGTGCACTGATAACATTTGTTGTTTGCGTATTAATCGGATTTCTGATGCATATTTTTATGAACTAATAGTGGTAGACCGTAAACTTCCGGTTTAGAGAGAACGTAGAAATGATTCGATTTTGTCCAAAGGATGAGATACAAAATACAATATACGAATAAATAAAGATGATTGGTTTTATGATAAGACTGGTCGTCTTTATTTTTTCGGAGTTTGATATGCAACTATAAGGAATTAAAACTTAGTGAAAAAGTGCAGTAAGTTTTAAGTTGTAGGAGTATGCTCCATGTATGACTGTTGAAGATGCGATTAATTATTTGATGTTAAGCGTGCTACAGTGAGTGAGCATATTTCCAATATTCTTTCTTCAGGAGAATTAGATGAGACTTCTGTCGGTTTTTCCAATAAAAGTTCTGGAGGAAGAAAACCCAAGATATATAATCTTAACATGATACTTTCAGTAGGATATCGTGTTAATTCAAATTTTTAGCTGGAAATAATGCACTTTATAAAAAGGGACAGAAAAGGATAAGTGATGGTGCATTGGTAGCGATAACATTGATGATTGCTGAGTCTAATCCAGAGGAAAAAATATCATGGTAGACTTGATAAAGTCTACCTTTTATTGCAAATAAAACTTGACAAAAACTTGACAAGTGTACTTGGCAATGTTATGCTTTTGTTGCAAATAAAACTTGGCAAAGGAGATTGGATTATGGAAAGAAAAGAAATTTTAAAAAGAGCACAGGATGAAAAATTGGATGAAAGAGAACTTCAAGTAAAAGATAAGTCTATGATGTGGTCATATATTGTTATGGTGATTATGGCATCTGTATTTTCCTTTATTCGATCAGAACAAGGTTTACCTATGATGGACTTATGTGCAACTGTTAGTGGTTCGGTGTGTGCAGCAATGACATATCGATTTATTAAAACACGGAATAAAGAACATTTGGTTATATCAGTTATTATGTTTGCAACAGCGATTATGGCAATTGTTAGATTTTGCATGGGGCATTAATTATGAATGATTCACTTGAATTGAAAAATAATATTAAAGAAGCTCGAACTGAAAAAAAATTATCACAGGCTGCATTGGCTGATTTGGTAGGTGTATCTCGTAATACAATTAGTTCGATTGAGACGGGACAATTTAACCCTACTGCAAAGCTAGCATTATTATTGTGTTTTGCTTTGGAAAAGAAATTTGAAGATTTGTTTTATTTTTAGAAAAATTTTGTCAGATTATGAAATGGTTGTTTTTTTACAATAAAGAGAGCAACAACTTCAAGTTTATGGAGAGTCACTGTTATGATTAGAGAATTTCAAAGGGATGATATAAATAAAGTTGCAGATATATGGTTGGATACAAATATAAAGGCACATAATTTTATCCCCGCCGAATACTGGAAAAGCAATTTCAAATCAGTAAAAGAAGCGTTGTTACTAGCAGAGGTTTATGTGTATGAGTATGATACAGAAATACAGGGTTTTATAGGGTTAAATGATGAATATGTTGAGGGCATTTTTGTTTCTGGTGAAATGCAATCGCAGGGTATAGGTAAAATTCTGCTGAATTATGCAAAGGATAAAAGAAATAAGTTGTTCTTGAACGTATACCAAAAGAACGCACGGGCAATATCCTTTTATAAGAGAGAAGGATTTGAGATTCAGCATAGTGGCTTAGATGAGGCTACCGGAGAAAAAGATTATGTAATGACATGGCAACACAAATAGAAATTCCAGAAGGGAGAAACAAAACAATGATTTTACAATCGGAGTATATAAGACAGATGAGAAGAAATATTACTCAAACAGTTTTAAAGGGTATTATGAAATTACATCACTGACAGGTACGATCAATACAATGGATGGAGAATATTATGCGCATCTTCATATGAGTGTCGGAAATGAGAAAGGTGAAGTGTTTGGAGGGCATCTGAACAGAGCTGTCGTGAGTGCAACCTGTGAGATGGTAATTACGGTCATTGATGGAAAAGTTGACAGAGTTTATGATGAAGAAACAGGGCTTAATGTATTTAAGTTTGATTAGATGCGTTCTTATGATATTATATTTCATGTATTCAAACAAAGTAGGAAAGAGGTAAATACACCATGAATTTGAAAAAAGTTCATCATATTGCCATTATTGGGAGCAACTATGAGCAATCAAAGCATTTTTATGTGGATCTATTAGGTTTTTCTATTATTCGAGAAAATTACAGACCAGAACGTGATGATTACAAAATTGATCTTCAACTCGATGAGATGGAATTAGAACTTTTTATTATTAAAAATTGTCCGAAGCGCCCCAGTTATCCAGAAGCTTACGGTCTCCGGCATCTTGCCTTTGCTGTAGACTCGGTCGATAATACCGTAAGAGAATTGAATAAAAAGGGCATTATAACTGAGCCGATCAGATTCGATATTTACACAGGCAAAAAAATGACATTCTTTTATGACCCTGACAATCTACCATTGGAAATTCACGAATAAAGCATTACTTTTCTTTTTCACAGAGCTGTTTGTATATGGTCTCTGCGTCTATGTTATAATACTTCTGTTATGTGAATTTTTAATCTGATTCGCAAAGGAGAAACGCATGGACGTATCATATAACAAATTTTTCAAGATGCTGATTGACCGTAAAATGAAGAAAAAAGACATTTGCGAGCAGGCTGGTATAGCTACCAGTACCATGGCAAAAATGGCGAAGGACGAGAATGAACAATAATTTATACCATGAAAAGTATGACGGGAGCAATGAAGCAGAGGTGTTCCGTCATGAGGTGATCATGGACTTGGTTTTTTGATAAAAAACAATCAGAGCCTTGCATCCGGATCTGTCGAAAATCCACTTGCGGATTAGCCTGCATGTGGGTAAAATGTAACTATTCGGAGAAGGCTCACACACATTGTACAGACCGTAAAAATCAACAGTAAGATACAAAAGAAGCAGGGATCAATATGGAAAAAGATATCAACACGGAAGTTTCAAATACACAGTTACCGGCAACGGAAGAAAAAGCGAATCTCAAGGAGAGTCTGCGCATTCAGAAATCCCAGTGGATCAAGGAACAGATCAAAAGGCAGCGGGAAGCGGAAGATGCTGTTTTAGAGCAGATGATCGAAGAACAGAGAGTTATTGATGGTTTAAACAGCGACATCAATGAGAATCTGGACAGGACAAGAGAGAGCAGGAAGTTTAATCAGGAGTTTCAGGAGAAGATCAATACTCAGATTTACGAGATGAACGGCATTACAGAGGATAAACTGAAAGGTATGCGGGAATACAAAAACGCATATTATCAGGGATGTGCATTTTCCCTGTTCCTGCTGTCTGTTGTTATGATTGGGATCTGTGGTGTGCTTCATGGTTTTGAGTCACAGATTTGTCTGTTTATGATCGCATGCACCGGCGTAGAGGGGGCACTGCTCGCACAGGACAAATGGAGAAATAAACTGGTGAATATATTATGTAAACTGCTCTATCTGATGGTTTTTCCGGTGATGATGGTTATTTTTGTCTGCTACGAGCTGAAATATCCGGAATATGACCTTTTCCTGCCATATTTTGCAATGGGAATCGTGGTTGTCCTGATCATTGGAACAGCGGCATTTTTCTTCTACGATCCGTATAAGCAGGACAAAAAGCGTGTGAAAAATGCAAAAGATTATATTTCAGAAGTGGAAAAGATTGCAAAAAAACAGGTGAAGAAAAATCAGAAGCTCCGCGCAAAAGAGGAGAAAAAGAATCAGAAGATCCAGCTGCGCACTCTGGAAAGAGAAGAGGCTGCAAGGGAAAAAGAAGAAAAGCTGCAAAGTAAAAAGGCAGAAAAGGAAGCTAGAAAGCAGGAGCGCAGGGAAAAAAGACAGGCGTGGCTTGACGGTGTAAAAGAAAAATGGCATGCCTGGGTGGAAAAAATAAAAGAAAAGTGGCATGCGTTTCTTGCAAAGTTTAAAAAGGAAGAATAGAAATGAGATATCAGATACGGCATGCAATTGTAAAGTATGCGGCAGATACCATATTAGAAGATGTAAATTTTGAGATACATGATCATGAAAAAATAGCAATCATCGGAAGAAATGGCTGTGGAAAAACAACGCTTTTAAAGCTGATCTCCGGTGAAGTGGAGATGGCAAATCCGGACAGTGACGAGGAATGCGGCATTGTCATGGCAGGAAAACAGCGGATCGGCTATCTGAGACAGATCAGTTTTGAGGACAGCAGTATCACGGTAGAAGAGGAAATCTTAAAAGTGTTTGCGCCTGTTTTTTCCTGCGAAAAACGAATGCAGGAACTGACAGAGCAAATGAAAATGGATACTTCTGAGCATTTATTAAAGGAATATGCCGCATTGCAGGCGAAGATGGAGGCACTGCGGGGATACACCTACAGACAGGATATGGAGACAATGTTCCAACGGTTCGGGTTTGCGTTAAAAGACCTGCAAAGACCGATTGGAACTTTTTCAGGTGGTCAGCAGACAAAAGTGGCGTTCGTAAAACTGCTTTTGAGCCAGCCGGATATCATGCTTTTGGATGAGCCGACCAACCATCTGGACATGCCAACGATCGAGTGGCTGGAAGGTTATCTGAAAAATTATCCGAAAGCGGTTGTGATCGTGTCGCATGACCGGATGTTTTTAGACCGCGTGATTGACGTGACTTACGAGATCGAATATCACAGGATCAGGCGTTATCCGGGCAATTATACAGCATTTTTGAGGCAGAAAGAGGAAGCATTAGCAAAGCAGGAAAAAGATTACGAGGCACAGCAGGCGGAGATCAAGCGTCTCACAGACTGGATCGAAAAGTGGAAGAATACACCGACAAAGGTTGCGGCGACACGTTCCAAACGAAAAGTGATCGAGCATATGGTTTTGATCGAAAAGCCGCGCAAGTTCGATACAAAAGCGTTTCAGGGACAGTTTCTGCCGCAGACGGCCAGCTATCATGATGTGTTGTCCGTCCGGGGCTTACAGATCGGTTATGATTCCGTTTTGAGCAAAGTATCTTTTGAGCTGCACCGCATGGAGCGGATCGCGGTGATCGGTGAAAACGGAAAAGGAAAGTCGACACTTTTAAAAACGTTAGTTGGGGAGCTGCCGAAGCTCGGCGGTCAGTTTTCATTCGGGACAGGCGTGGAGTGGGGATATTTTGACCAGCAGGCGGCGGTTGCCGAGAGTCAGAATCCGAAAATGACGATCATGGAAGATTTCTGGGAAGAATATCCGACCTTAAAAGAAGTAGAAGTGCGCAGTGCGCTGGGAAGTTTTCTTTTTTCCGGGGATGATGTATACAAAGAATTGGGACAGTTATCCGGTGGAGAGAAGGTGCGTCTTGCTCTATGTAAAATGTTTAAGCACAGACCGAATCTTCTGATTCTGGACGAGCCGACAAACCATATGGATATCGTTGGAAAAGAAGCATTGGAGCAGATGTTAAAAAGTTATACGGGAACAGTTTTATTTGTCTCGCATGACCGGTATTTTATTAAGGAGATCGCAACGGGAATCCTTGATTTTCAGGCAGATAAAGTACAGTATTATCCGTGCACTTATGAGGAATATCTGGAGCAGAAGCAGAAAGAAGCACAGGGACTGATTGGTGGAAACAAAACAAATGCCGCAGGAAACAGTGGAAAATCCAGAAACGTAGCTGGCGAAGCAGCAGATAACAGAAATATATCACAAGTCGGAAGTCAGAGTAATCCGCCAACGTTATCCGATGTGTTTGATAAAAAGACGTATTATAATCCGGGCAAGATTATTTCCAGATTAAAGCAGCAGCTTGTCAAGTATGAAAAAATGCTCGGTGAGAGTGAGGAACGGCTCGCAGAGCTGCAAATGCAGCAGATGGACACGGCACTCGCCACGGACTATGAGAAATTGACAGAATTGGAGCAGGCGATTGCGGCGGAGCAGAGCAATCAGGAGAGCATTTTAGACCGTCTGGTGGAGACGGAGACAGAACTGGATGAGATGCAGGAGAAAACAGTCTAAACAGGATCAGACTTTGCAATACAAGAAAAAACAGTAGATTTGGAAGGCAGAAAATCGAGGAAGCAGATATGACAAAAAAACAGTTAGCACTTGAGATTATCAAACGTTTGAAAGAAGCGTATCCGGACGCGGGATGTACGTTGGACTATGATGAGGCATGGAAACTTTTGGTGAGTGTCCGTCTGGCTGCGCAGTGTACGGATGCGAGAGTCAATGTGATCGTGGAAAAGTTATATGAGAAGTTCCCGGATGTCGACGCGTTAGCGGCAGCCGGTGTCTCTGAGATCGAGGAGATCGTGCGTCCATGCGGACTTGGAAAAAGTAAGGCAAAAGATATCAGTGCATGCATGAAAATGCTAAAAGAGCAGTACGGTGGAAAAGTGCCGGATGATTTTGATGCACTGTTGAAACTTCCGGGGGTCGGACGCAAAAGTGCGAATCTGATCATGGGGGATGTGTTCGGAAAACCGGCGATCGTCACAGACACACACTGTATCCGTCTGGTGAACCGCATGGGACTGGTAAAAGACATCAAGGAACCGAAAAAAGTAGAGATGGAACTGTGGAAGATCATTCCACCGGAAGAGGGGAATGATTTCTGTCACAGATTGGTGGAACATGGCAGGGATGTCTGTACAGCACGGACAAATCCGCATTGTGACCGCTGTGTGTTAAATGATATCTGCGCGACAGGGAAGAAACTCATGAAAGCAGAGCAGAAGACAAAGTGATCTATATTGGTGTTGCAGTGGCAGCAGTAAAAAAATTTAAAGAGAAGTTATAAAAATGGCAGTACAAAATGATTTTTCGAAGGGAAGTATTTTATCCCATATGGCACGGATTGCGCTTCCGATGACGCTGGCGCAGTTTGTCAATATTTTATATAACATTATTGACCGGGTATTTATAGGACGTATCCCGGATCATGCGACGGAGGCTTTGACCGGACTTGGAGTGGCATTCCCAATCTGCACACTGGCAATTGCTTTTGCCAATCTGGTAGGAATGGGCGGTGCTCCTCTTTTTTCTATAGAGAGGGGAAAAGGAAATGAAGAGGAAGCAAAGTATATTTTAGGCAATTCATTCAACCTGTTAGTGGTCATTGGAGTAGTGTTCAGTGTGGTGATGTTTCTGGTAAAAAGGCCGATGCTATACCTGCTTGGTGCAAGCAAAAATATTTACGGATATGCGGATTCTTATCTCTCAATCTACTTATGCGGAACACTTTTTGTGATGTTAAACCTTGGTATGAATGCATTTATCAATGCGCAGGGCTTTGCCAATATCGGAATGATGACGGTATCGATCGGTGCAGTCTGCAACCTGATTTTGGATCCAATTTTTATTTTTGAAATGAAAATGGGTGTACAGGGAGCAGCGCTGGCAACGGTGATCTCGCAGTTTGCAGCCGCCTGCTGGACACTCCGGTTCCTTACCGGGAAAAAGGCAACGATCCGGTTAGATAAAAATTATTTGAAATTAAAAACAGACCGCGTCAAAAAGATTCTTGTGCTTGGCTTATCCGGTTTTACCATGTCTGTGACGAACAGTCTCGTGCAGATGGTATGCAATATCAATCTGGCGATGTACGGTGGAGATATGTATATCGCAGCGATGACTATCATCAATTCTGTGCGTGAAGTGATCCATATGCCAGTTTCCGGTGTTGGAAATGGGGCACAGCCGGTCATGAGTTTTAATTATGGTGCGAAAGAATATGGGAGAGTGAAACAGACAATCCGCTATACGGCGGTCATTCTTCTGGTTTATACATTATTTGCGTGGGGAATGACGATGTTATTTCCGAACCAGTTTGTGATGATTTTTAATAAAGATGCAGAGTTGCTGCCACTTACGGTAAAATCCATGCATATCTATTTCTTCGGATTTTTCTTCATGGCATTTCAATTCACCGGGCAGACAACGTTTCAGGCACTTGGAAAATCAAAGCAGGCAATCTTCTTTTCCATGTTAAGGAAGGTCATCATTGTTGTGCCGCTTACGTTTTTACTGCCAATGATCCCGGAAATCGGCGTGACAGGAGTATTTCTTGCAGAACCGATTTCAAACTTGATCGGGGGACTGGCCTGCTTTATTACCATGTATGTTACGGTTTATCGGAAACTGGAGGTTTGACAATTTACGCTGTGAATCGCACCACAGAATCTGCACTTTACGTTATGGGATGAGTACCTACAGGGTAACATCAAAACTCAACCTGCATCCTCGAAATAAATCAATTACAAATTCTTTAAATGATTTTTTACAGAGCCAAATAGGATTGCAGGTATGATTAATTTTAACAAAGCGGAATTGACCGAGCTGAAAGTGAGGATTTTTTATGAACATAAAATATGATCAGCTATGTATTAGAAATGCAGAGAAAAAGGACTGTGAGCAATTAGCAAAATGGTGGAATGACGGAAAAGTAATGGCACATGCAGGATTTCCTAATGGACTTGGGACAACTGCAACCGAAATAGAAAAACAAATTGTGAATGATAGTGATGAGACCAGAAGGCGATTAATGATAGTATATAAAAATACGTTAATCGGAGAAATGAGTTTTTACGTGTATGAAAATGCAAAATATGAGATTGGAATAAAGATATGTGAGTTTGATTATCAGGAAAAAGGACTTGGAAAGATTGTGTTAAGTATGTTGATTGAAGAACTATTCCATATGGGTGCACAACTTATCTTTTTGGATACAAATCTGAATAATACCAGAGCACAGCATGTATATGAGAAATTGGGCTTTAAAAGAATTGCAATTCATTGTGATTCATGGAAAAACCAGCTGGGAGAGTTACAGTCAACGGTTGATTATGAACTGACCAAAGGTGATTTTTGTAATTTTAAGAACAGATAACTTCCAATACGTAAATCGCAGTTATGGGATGAGTACCTACAGGATAATACCAAAACTCAATCTGCATCCTTGAAATAAATGAATTTTAACAGAATAAAATAGAATTGTAAGTATGATTATGGTAGAATTATGGTATTAATGATTTTGGCAATCGGGATTTGTAGATGGAGGTAATTGAAATGAAAGAATATCAACATTTGATTGGAAAGATTATTGTTGCAGTAGCGATCATAGTTGCTGCAATCATTATAGCGCAGGCTATTGGTGGAGCTGGAGAAAGTATCCGTAGTGGCTTGCTGCAATTAGGGGATGCTCTTCGATAACTTCCATTTTGAGGAGGTGAACACTTTAGATATTGAGAAAGCCGTTTGAAACTATGTCACTTGAATTTGACTGCATTTTGTCGCCACCTTTCTTTATAGGCACTCATCCAATAACCGGAGTTCCACAACGTAAATCGCAGACTTTGTGGTGCAGTTCACAGCGTTGATCGGGCATGTATAAGCGTCCTCCCACAAGTCATTCGTAACGTAAATGAAAGAAAAACGGTACAGACAAATATGATTTCCTTCGTGAGCCATGGAGCTGGGATTCTAAAATTTTTGTGAAGCCTCTGCTTCACAAAATTTTTGCT
>ENA-OPXX01000170-OPXX01000170.1-human-gut-metagenome-genome-assembly--contig:-NODE-170-length-67139-cov-2.770064_pt1 | contig 67139 bp, 58 predicted proteins | sample MGYA00241771_ERZ502046 | MGnify/ENA primary metagenome ERZ502046 (study PRJEB25962, sample SAMEA2042006) | human gut metagenome | biome: human gut; feature: human-associated habitat; material: faeces...
ATGCGGTAAAACTGATTTGTGGGGTTACCCAAAAATGTAACGGTGAAAACCTGAACAGCAAAATGACGGAATTAGATTGCTTAATTGCAGAAAACCTTAATATTAACAAAAATTTCTGCCGTGAAATGATAAACATGACCATATTAAGCAGCATAACTGACAATACTGCAGGTAAGCTTAATATAATCCCTTTTACCGGAACTGCCACACGTCTTTCATGGAAATGTGACAGCTTTAACAGAATTGGGGTAGATTATGCAATTCAGATGCCTTTGGCAAAATGCCTGACTGATGAAATGGATACTTATAAGTTTCAGAAACAGGATATTCCCAAAGAACATCCAGAAGATTTTACCAAAATCCTTACTGTCGGTATTGATCTCTGTGATGCTCTTATTGTGATGCAGATGCACCAAAACAAACTTATCCATCAGGATATCAAACCACAAAATATTTTTTTGTATCATGATAATTACTGCCTGGGGGATTTCGGTATTGCAAGAGAAGAAGATAGTCCTCAGTTTTTTCAGGAAGGTACCAGGAATTACTGGGCTCCAGAGCAGGCAAATGGATCGTCAGTTGATCACCGATGCGATATTTATTCGTTGGGACTGGTTCTTTATGAATTGGCAGATACCGTTCCGATTCATAATCATTATGAACAGAGAATAGATGATAAAAAACTTCCGGAGCTTGAATCAGATATCCCGGAAGGCCTGAAGAAAGTTCTGTCAAACGCCTGTGAATATGAGCCGGATTTCCGTTATCAGACAGCAGAAGCAATGAAGAAAGATTTATGCAGATTGATGGAAGATCCGGATTATGTCCCTAGCTCAACCAGGGATAACTACTATTCTTCCCGAAAAGCAACGTCACAGCCAGGCAGATCACAGATGTCGTCAGGCATTAGTCTCCCATCCCGGAATATTATGAGAAGTGGGCCTGCAAATTTCCAACGACAGCGCCAAGCGAACAGATTCCTTCAACCGGAAACTGCATGGAAAGCCGGGAAATTATGGTATGAAGAAAGCCGGAGAACAGGTTGCCGTTTTGCAGGTCTTAATATTGACAAGACTATTATGCCATTATCTGCAGTTTCTTCAAATGCGGTTAATTTCCCAATTAACGTGTCTACAAATCCGGAAGAGACTGTAGGCTTGAAACCGTTGTCTGGGGTTCTGAAATATTCTGAAACACTTCATAATATGTATCTGATTGGAGAGGGCGGTATAGGAAAAACCACTGCTCTAAACTCTATAATGGAAGACACTTACAGAGATAAGGCCTACCACCCAGCAGAAAATGGGAAAAACATAATCCCTTTGTTTGTTGAACTCTCCAAAGCCCCGGCAGATTACTGCAGTGCATATCATGCTTCCCATTCAACTTTTATTCAGAGATATCTGTATATGCTGCTTGGATCTGTAGACAAACAATACCTTCTTTCTGAAAATACTGAAGAAATGTCAAGAATTATGGAGAGAGATGATACTTCCATTATGGAAAACATTGATCAGCTTCTGCGTGCGGATGAGGAACATACACAGTATCTCCTGCTTCTGGATGGGTTAAATGAGGTCTCTAAGAAACAGCTTTCTACGAAAGAAAAAGATTTCCTTGGTGCTCCGTCAGAACTGATTGTGGAGGAAATAAAAGAACTACTGGAAAAACATAAGAATATTACTGTTATTATCACAAGCCGAGCGGATGAGACTTTGAGTGATCTGGATGCTTCCTTTGAACGCCTTTTTTTGACCGGTGTCAACGAAGATATTATTAAAGAATATTTGGACGGATGTAAGATTTCCTCTGAACAGGTCAGTAAAAACAGTCGGCTTATGGAAACATTAAAAATCCCGCTTTTCCTGAAGCTTTATGGAGAGCTGTATAACACGGCAGATATTTCTACACCGGGAGAGATTCTTTACTCATTTTTCAGTGAACGCAGCACCAAGTATACTGCCCGCAACCGGATTGCTGAAATCAAGATGGACCGTCAAAAAGCAGGAGACGGATATGAGACCAATTCTCTTGATGAAAAAATGCAGGGATTTATTCTTGATTTCCTGCTGCCGGAACTGGGATGGTATATGGAGAAAAATGATCTGTATGCAGTTGACCTTTCCAGATTCAAACAAGTGATAGATTCTGTCCTGAAGGGAGAAAAGGAAACAGATATCTGTGGTATATATGGAAGGAAATATTTTAAAGAGTATCTGAGAGGAGAAGATCCTGTTCCAAATACGCAGACCTATGCCAGACATCTGCTTGCTTTAGAAGGACCTTTGGGTGAGGATTATGTGTCCTTAATTGCCAAATACTGTGTATATTCATTAGGTATTTTATATGCTAATAATCAAAACTACAGCTTTATTCATCAGCATATCAGGGACTTTTTTGCTGCAATGAAAATCATTACTGATATGAAAATGGCTTTGTATGTTGCAGAAGACGGAAGGATAACAGAAACTTTTGATGCAAATGACAATAAGAAAAAAATTGCATTACGTATTCTCGATACTATAGGCACAGATTATTTTGATGAAAAAGTATCTTTATTTATAGGTGAAATACTGGGAGAGTACAAAAATACGCTCTTGTTCACTGATGGAAAATGGAAGATTTATATTCCTGAAGAAGAGAAACGTTTACTCTTAACAAAAACACTTTTGCTCTACAGGGGCAACTTTTCACGAAAAGCTTTTATAGGCATTTCAGTGCATAACCTGCTTGATATATTTGAAAAAGCGCATGGCAGCTTGAATGGTATGGATTTATCCGAACTTGATTTAAGCAGATGCAGCTTTAATGGTATCCCTTTAAAAGGTTCATCATTAAATGGTGCTTTAGTAAACAAGCAAACATTCTTTCCTAATGGACATGATTCTTCTATTACCTGTATTAGGATATCCCCGGATGAAGAATTTTTCCTGACAGGAGATTCTTGTGGAATAGTAAAATTATGGCATTTGAAAACTCATAAATATATCCAGACTATTATTGACTGCAAGTATTTAATTAATAACATCCAGTATGTTCATGATGGGGCAGAATTGTTGATTTCAACAATAAATGGAACATGGATATATGATGTCAATCATTATGAAATAAAAAAGAACTTTCCTAAAACACAGTTTGTTCTGTCAGATAAAAATGCCCAAAAGCTAATTGTAGGTTATAATACTATATTGGGACATAGGGTGAATATTCAAATCTTGGAGCAAGCATCAAACAAAAGGATGAAATTGGATCAGGTACGAGAGGACTTTTGTGCTAATCTAATTACTTTTTCACCGGATGAAAAATATATTGTACTTATAAATGCTAAAAACCAATTGGTCGTTTTTGAATATGATTCCGGAAAAATAATCGCAAAATTTGAATTGATTGATATATCTCTTTATGACTGTAAAGACGATTCTGATTTTGAAATTTCTTTTGAAACAACAAAAGATTTGACTGTAATAAGAGATAACATATATGTTTCATTGTGTTTTGATTCTACAGGAAAATATTTAGCTATTGCAAATGAATGTGATGTTAAAATTTTCCAATTTTCTAAACTATTAATACAATACGAAGAACTTTTAAAATATCCAATCCTTGGCAGTGTAAAAAGGGCTAAGGACATAGGACGTATTCTGTATGACTGTTTAGTTTGGAAAAAATCAATACTTGACAATGAACCTGTATTATCAATGAAATTTGTCAATAATGATTCTTTTTTAGCCGTAGCATATTCTGATCAGTCATTGTGCTTATATGATTTTAAAGAAATGCTTTCCGCCAAAAAAGAGGGAGGAAAAATTAATTCGTTTTTATCAAATGTTTTATGTATGGACAATTTACATAAAAATGATAAGTATTTGATAATACTTTGCGATGCCAAATCTAATATTATGGTTTTATGTTTTGATGATTTCAAGTCAATTGATTCAATAAACGCTTTTCTTATTAACAACAGTAATTCTGTATTTGTAGATGCTGTTGAAGCTACACCCAGTGGACTTTTCATATCGGCCAAACGGGAAGGACGGTTATATTATGATGCAAAGTTGAATAAAATAAGTTCTTCATATCCTCAAAGTAGTAAAGAGCTGTTTAATTACGAAGTGTTCTCACATACAAAAAAAGTGTGTGCTTTAGGTAAGGAGAATGGACTGATTGTAATTTATTCCCCATTTCTGTCTTTGAATAAAACAATAAAACTTTCTGGCAAACACATACTTTATATAGAATTTAGCCCAGATGATAAACTTTTATTAATATCTTTGACGGATAATTCCCCAGAAATCATCAATATGGAAACATATGAAGTAACAATACTTAACACGTTCCAAGGTAAAGCAGACAAAGCAATTTTTTCAGAAGACGGTAAATTTATTTTCTGCTGTAATGGGAACTTTATTGAAAAATTCTCGGCAAAAACATGTGAACGGATAAACTATGTAAAAGAATATTGTGAACCTTACCTTGAGAATCTTGCTAATCGTGCATTAAACACCTTTAAGAAAAATATAAATCAGTATAATCCTTCAAATACAATAATAGCTAGTCCAGAGCATACTTATCATCAATATAATTCCAAAGTGACCGCTATTTCATGCAGTCCTGATGGATTATATTTGGCGGTGGCTTGGAGCAGGGGAGAAGTAGAAATCAGGGAAATGGAAACATTATCCTGCATAGCAATATTGGAATCCAATAATAGGAATGTAAAAACAATCTCTTTCAACGATAACGGAGAGTACATGGCTATCCCATTTGAAAAATCAAGTGTAAAAGTCTACAGTACTCAAACATGGCATTGTATTTCTATTTTACATGGATTTCCTACTGGAGAAAATAAAGATCCAGAAAAACAGGGGCATTCAGATCTTGTGACTTCGATACTTTTTCAAAAAAATATTGAGCATATAACAGAACCTGAAAAAATAATAACTGCTTCGAATGATGGCACAATAAAATATTGGAATCCATTTTCACCATCAAGAGTCGCTCTTACTTCACCTAACAATAAGTATAAAGAAAAATTTAAAAAAAATTTAGCTGTATTATGGAAAAAATTTTACTTGTTAACAGGTGTTATTCTGGGAGATGAGGGAACTACAGTTAGCTGCAATGATATTTGCGAGTGTGAAAAAACACTATATTTTGTTCCTGGATTAGATATTGATGGAACAAATTTGCAAAATCTGAACCCTGCTTCTGATTTGACAAAAAAAGATCTGGAAATTTTGAGATTATACGGAGCCGAAATTGATTAAAAATTTTGTCAATTTTCTCTTACTCCGATATATTCAGAAAGAATAAAAAAATTTAACGACGATTTCCATTTGAACCAAACCAAATAGAGATCGCCGTTAAATTTTTGGGCACTCAGATTTTTACAAACTTTTCATCAGCGTTTCCAGTAAGCTTTCATGCAATGGTGTTAAAAATGGGTTATGCGGTATTTCCCGGTACTTCTCAATTTTATACATCTCAACATTTTCTGAGGTACGGCTCAGCCAGCAATAGTAGGCAGAATAGAGAATGTCCAGTATAACAAATAACTTTGACCAGCCAGGATACTTTAGAGAAGCATTTATAAGCATGATAATTCCAAATCCTATAAACACTGCATCTCTGATAAAAGCAGCTTTTAACATATTCATTTTTTTTCGATACATGATTTCCGCATAATCTATCATTGGCTGTGCCACTGTATTTAACTGTTCCATTTTGTACCATACATCGGATGCTTCCTGTCTTTTTCCTTCTTCTAAGTGGTAGTCAGACAGTTTCGATGTGAGAGAAAGCAGTATAATAGCATATGGATTAGAATCTGTCGGATGGAGATCCTCAAGCTCTTTGGCAATCGAATATGCTCTATCATAATTCCCAATTTTTAAATGCTCTGTCGCTTGAGAAATACGGGAGGCATATTTGTAAGTAGCCTTATCCGCTGTCTTATCCGTAAAAACAGTGCCACAAAAGGTACATTTATACCGTCCATTATCAAACACTATTTCATTTCCGCCACAATTAGGGCATTTTTGTTCACGCATAATTTGTCATCCCCTTCGGTAATTAATTCCCAGCAGCCTCTTTGTCTTTAGGATCTGGTTTTCCACCTATATATTTTGCCGCATCAAATTTCTCCATCATGATCCGCATGCTGTTGTTCAGTGAATAAATGTTGCTTTTCAGGATAGAAAAAGAATTGGTATAATCCGGATAATAATTCTTGCAATAGGAAGCCATCGGAAGCAGAAAGTCATCTGTTTCCTTGATGTATTTACGCATCCGTTCAAAGGTAAACGTATACAGGCTGGTGCTGTTATGCAGGCGGTCACTGAGCTTAATCAGAGATGCCTTACAGTTTCGCTCGATTTTTTTGAAATACACGCTCAATTCATATTCGTCCAGACCAGATTCTTTGGTCAGAAGTGTAATGATATCCAGTACCTCCTGAGAAAGATGGTACTCTGTAATCAGTTCCCGGCCTTTCAGTGGGAGCTTATCACTGCAGTCCTCCAGCAGATCATGCAGCAGGGCAGCAGCAAGCGTTGTATCATCATCAATTCCATAATTGATTAATGTGCTGCAAACTTTCAACGGATGGACAATGTACGGCATTCCGTCCTTCCGGTACTGTCCATCATGGAAATGTCTTGCCACTGCCAGCGCAATCAGCGTCTGCTTCAGGTTTTTTGCTACTGCAAATCCTTTGATAAACATGTAGGATTTGATGTACTTTTCGGTATCCACTTCGTTATAAGTTTCAACCAGTGGAATAATGTTTCGTTTCTTCTGCATTTCGATTCCTCCTTATCTAAACCACAATAGTAACCTGTACTATTCTTATACCACACATCCAGATTTCTGAATATCCACCCTTTCGTAACGTACTGACACCCCATTTTCCCTCTGCTCTTTCGCAACGTATTGACATTGAGTTGCCCCAATCCCCATGTTATGCTCATATTATCAAATCAATGGAATACCTTCGCATAAAGGCTGTTCCTAGAAATAAACCAGGGAGGAAATCACTATGAAATATGTTGTTATCGATCTTGAAATGAATCCAATTGCTTCTGTCTACAAGGCAGAGCGCACAACCTGCAAACTCGAAGTAATTGAAATTGGCGCTGTCCTGTTGGACGAAGCGTACCAGGAGATTGGCAGCTTTGTCACTCTTGTTAAACCATATTTTAATTCCCGCATTGAAAAAAGATATGAAAAACTGACGGGAATCAAAACATCCATGGTGGAATCGGCACCTTATTTTGATGATGCCTTACGTATGTTTTTCTCCTGGTGCAACAGCATCCAGGATGAAATTCAGATCGTCCAGTGGAGCGATAATGATTTTGCCCAGATTTCGAGGGAAGTCCAATTAAAAAATGTTTCTTTATCCGTTCAGGATAAAAAATACATTGACACTACATGGTTTGATTTTCAGGCTGAATATGGACATACCCTTGGCCTGGAACACAATGTTTCTTTAAAGGACGCGGTTATGTACGCAGGAGAAGACTTCTGCGGTCACCAGCATGATGCCCTTGTGGATGCAAGAAACACGGCTGATTTATTTGGAATTTTGCATGATGAAGCCAAATGCCAGAAAGCACTCCAGCATGTCATTGATGCACTGAAACCCAAGAATAATTTTTCCATTGGTGACCTGTTCGATTTTTCATCCCTGTCGTTCTCCGCTTAATGTTTTCAGCAGATGAGAAAAGGAGAGTGAACCATGAGTGATTGCTTTATCCCGCTGGGAGGGGGAAACGAAATAGGCGCATCAGCCTATTACCTCTCCATCGAGGGTATACATATTCTTTTGGACTGCGGAGCCAGGCTGAAAGGAGATGAGTTATACCCGGATTATGAGAGGCTTCTGTATGAACTGAATGATTATTCTGATCTTGACCTGATCCTGGTCAGCCATGCACATTATGACCATATCGGATCCATCGCAAGGATTGCCTCCCTTGCCCCGAATGCAGAGATTATAACCACAGAAGCCTCAAAAAGGCTGATTTATACGCAGCTTCTGGAGTTCGGACGTATATCCGGGCGAAAAGAAATTGACAAGATCAAAAATGAGCGTTACCGGAAAGCACAGTTCCTTATGGGACGTATCCATACCCGACCTGTTGCAAAACCATTTCTCATCCATGGATGTAGAATTACCCTGCTGCCAGCCGGACATATGCCAGGGGCAGTTATGATCCATCTGGAAACCGGGCATCATGATATTCTGTATACCGGGGATTTCAGTATAGCTTCCATGTTTGAGGTAAATGGCATGCGTCTTCTGGAACAGCTTCATCCAAAAACTCTTCTGATCAACATCCCGAATGCTTATCAGAAAGAGGATACGTGGGAAAGCCTGTTCAGCGGAGGCAATCCCACGGACTTACCGGCACCCTATTCTGGACTAAAAGATATCATTCAGGAACACAGAAAACTCGGAGATGGCATCTATCTTGTTTCGAGAAGCATACCGAAACATCTGGATCTATTTTACTTCCTGAGTTCTGTTTTTCCCGAACTCCCTGTCTACCTGGAACCAAAGAGCAGGGCAGTGGCAGATATTCTTTCGGACATGGGATATCAGGTATACACCCCAAACATTCATATCACTGAAAACATCCCGGCAAAAAACTGTATTGTAGTTGGCCAGGAAGCAAAACGGACAGGATATGTTTCCATCCCCTTTGACAACTATAGTCTTCATGCATCAATTCCGGAAACACTTTCATTCATCCAGCATCTTATGCCGGATTTCATGTATGTACTGCACACCCGTCCCGTAAAAGAAAAGATACCGCTCACTCACGCTGTAAAGAAACTGCAGCCCACGCTCAACGCAGTACAGTCTGTGAACGGTGAAAAATATTATTTAAAGAGGACAAAGAAAATGAAATACGATCAAATCTACCGTTCCGTAATGGAAGAAGAACTCGAAATTGCAGAAAATCAGTTGTCTGAGTACCGAAAAGGACGGCATAAATCCACTTTTGAATGGATTGCCATTTATGGGAGCCTGCTGTATCCGGGACTGCATCCACACGATGCTTATAACAAACTTCATGATTCTTTTGTAAAAGAGTCTTGCATTTCCTATGATGATTACCACACTGCTTTACATAATACAAATCTTGACAGTGAAGACCGCAGAAGATATGCGCTTGGTTTTGTAGAAAACCAGATGTCCGTATTAAAGAAAGCTCTCGACGGAGATATGGACGCCACATCCAGCTTCTCCGAACTCACAGAAAACCTGAATCTGCGCGACCGCCAAAATGGAAAACTCTATTTTATCGGAAAGTACATGGTTATTTTCATGATTATGGCTGATCCGGATCTGAAAGATGACAAATATCTGCCTGTTGCGTTTACCTTCGGGGCCCGCTACTGTGACAGGCTACTCAGGAACCTACGTGGACGGCTGCTGAAAAACAGTGGCATGAGGCGGAAAAGAAAATCTGCCAAAGATGTCCTTCAGGAAACAGAGCATGTGCTTTCTGAATCTGCCAAAGCGGAAGGGATGGCTTCCGGAGATAAATACGAGCAGCTTCAGTTCAAATACGATAACTGCAGGAATTCCCTGGAACTGGTACAGGCCATGCTGGATGAATTAAATGAAACCATCGACGAAACCGCAGCCGAAGCAAAAGACGCGGCCATTGCATCTTTTTATACCAGCATGAACTCCGAATCTTACGGACATCTTCTGGATAGTATTGAACTGGTGGACAGAAGACTTACCACATTAAAAGAAAACAAAGTAAAAATCCCGCCGCAAGTTCTTCCCCTGACGATTGTATTCAAACAGCTGCTTCGTTTTATCAAAGACAGCGGCATTCACCCACTTGACTCTACCGGACGTGAATTTATGGCAGAAGCAGAGGATCTGTTCGGATACACCTACATCGGAGAGCCATTCAGCTATGAAGGTGAAAAGAAATCTGTTACCGTAGAAAAACCCGGATGGAAATATGGAAATACCATTATTTCCCTTCCAACAGTACGCGAAAAAGAAGAATAGGAGAATCGATTATGTCTGAAAAACAATATTACACTGCCATTGATCTTGGAACGACTAATTCCGTTATCGCTTATGGAAACATGCAGAACAATACCATGAAACCAATCGTACTGGAGCTTGACCGCAAAAACGATACAGGAAGCAAGTCAAGAAATCCCCTTCTTCCCTCCGTTGTATTCTATTACAAGAACAGTGACGGAAAAATGACTGCCGATATCGGGGATTATGCGAAAAGCAGATACGGAACCCGTAGCGGTTATGTATGCAAGTCTGTAAAATCATTAATGGGTACCAGCGACCAGGTACCCCTTGTTGATGAAATCCCGGACAAGACCCCTTCTGATGTTTCTGCACAGATTCTTTCTTTCATGATCAATTCTGCCAAAAAGCGGCTGTTTCAGAATGAATTAAGTGATGTCATTATAACCGTACCGGCTTCCTTTGATTCAGACCAGTGCCAGGCTACTCTCGATGCCGTACGGAAGGCGGGAATCAATGTGGAAAATATGCATGATGTCCTGCTTTATGAGCCTAAGGCAGTTATTTATGATTTCATGCGGATGCAGGAATGCGGGGAGATTCCTTCTGACCTGCTGTCACTGGATACAGAAAAAAACGTCCTTGTATTTGACCTTGGGGGCGGAACCCTCGATGTTACAATCCACCGGGTAGGTTATACAGAAAAAGGGATCCTCAAAATCAAAGACCTGGCAATCAGCAGATATACGCTTCTTGGCGGTGATAATTTTGATGAACTGCTGGCCACGGACATGTTAAGACGTTTTGAAGAGAGCAATGGCGTTAAAGTTAGCATTAAACGAAAAGAAGAGGTCATGTGTAAATTAAGAAAACTGGCTGAAAAATTAAAAGTAGACCTGTCCCAAGCCTATGACAGTGCCAGAATGTCTGACATTGACCTTCCAGAAGATTATGAATTGGAAGTTATGGATATTGATCTTTATGATTCTTATGCTTATGCCGACACTTATACCAGATCGGATGTAGAAAGGATTATATCCCCACTTATGGGATATAAGTATAAGCTGGAGGATGCATCAAAAATCCAGCATATGGCGGAAAAGGACGTAAATAACATCATCTACCCTGTTCTTGATGTCCTCGATAAATGCGGGAAAGATACAAAAATAGACACGGTTATTTTAAATGGAGGCATGACCAAGTTTTATCTTATCCCAAAACGTTTAAAGGATTTCTTCGGGTTCGAACCACTGACAACCAGTGATCCCGATTTATCCGTAGCAAGGGGAGCTGTATATTACCATTACTGCCTCCACAAATATAATGTACGTAAGCTGGAAGATCCATCATCTTCTGAAAAAACAAACGTATGCACCAGTGCTCTGCATCCAGGCATTGCATTTAATACCAGCACCATTTTAAACGATACCATTAACCTCGGATTACGAGGCGAGTATGTAAGCCAGCTGATTCCGGCAGGTACTGAACTTCCTTATAAATCGGAAGAGATCCGTGACAAGTATAAACTGGATAAGGCAACAAGCTCCCTGGGTATCGAAATGTTCCTCGGAAGGGGTAAAACAAAGAACCTCCCAAACCGCAGGATAGCTACAAGGACAGTAAAATTCGGCAGGAGTTATCCGGCAGATACTCCTATCAGTTTTCAGATCTACATTAACCCGCTGCGAATGATGACCATGGAAGCCTGGATCACCGGACAGCCTGAAACAAAGAAAACAATGGAAATGGATATGGCTTCCTTAAAACGTACAGAAAGAACATCAAAAAATATCAGTACTGTCGAGAAAATAAAATTAAACCCCAAAAGCGAACTGAACGAACTGCGGGCTCTGTCTGATAGGAACAAAAATAAACTCGGACAAGAATTGAATCCGCAGCTATCCAGAGCCTTGGAAACCATCGGTCAGGCATCTAATCCTGAAGATTTCTTTGAGCCATGCATGGATATCGCAAAAACCTGCAAGCAGTCAGACCTCATGCTGGCATATATCTATATGATTGCAGGAATGTTCAAGGATGGATGGAACGACCAGCAGAAGAGACAGGTGCTTTCCTATGCCAGACAACATTTTTCCCCATATGCTTCCGCAATCAAACAGAACTACTATGTACTGCGAAGGGCCCTGGAAGTCATCGGACAGTTCGGGAAGAACTTTGCTGATTTCTGCACGGAATATATGGGTCGGATTTACGGTGACAGTACCCAGTTCAAAAATGTCATCCTGCAGATGGTGATCCGCTATGAGCACGACGACAAAAAGGTAGCTGAATTCCTGAACAACTATTTCCAGACAGCAGATTTTAACCAGTGGATCGCTTCCTTTATGGCTGACCGCTTCGGCTCCGGTACTTCTATGGAAAACCAGAAGTACCTGGTGAAATTCATCAAAACAATCACGCCATGGTTATCTCTGGAAGACGAGAACGGTACGGATAAATTCACTGCACTCCTTATTGCAGAACTCTGTACCAATCAGGCTGATAATCCTATCTGTGCGGACAGCTATACCATGAAACATACATGGTCTGCAATCAAAAATTACCTTGCTAAAGAAGACGATCCCATGTTTGTTTCCACGGTAACCGATCTGTGGAATGGAACAGCTCTCAGCTTTGAGGAGACGAGCGTTCTCAACGAACATCTCGCCTGCAACTAATATCTTATGAAAGCAGACATTTTGTATTTCTTAATGTATTGACATCGAAATAACAAAAACTTCTATAGTATACTTTTATCGTGAAGAACCCCTGACTTCAGTCATGGGTTTCTTCACAGGTACCATTAAGTATGCTGGCATGATTTGTAACTGTAAACCCAGTAAATGTCATAAGGAGAAGAGTATATGATTGAAAAATTATTAAAAGCTATCAGTTTGAATGATGAGGATTACACGGAAGAGACGGAGGATACAGACCACAAGGGTCATTTTTTTACAATACTGATCCTTGCGGTTATATTTATAAGTATTGCTGTGGCCGGATATTTTTATATGAGTAACAGTATGAAATACCAGTATGACGATTCCATGACCGTTTCCCAAAATGGAACCCGCATTGTATTTGATAATGACGGAGCGTATTTAATGAGAGGGAAAAGGGTATTGTCCGATGTTTACAGGGCAATCGAAAAGGATCCATTTTCCGATTATTGCCGTGTTATAGATAATGAAGGGCTGATCGGATTTATCTCAAAGACGGACGGGAAAGTAGTTATTAAACCAAAATATACAGACGCTTCGCCCATGTCAGACCACTCATCCTGTGTCAGTGAAGGAAATGGGTTTTATTTTATTTCTGAAGACGGAAGTTATATGACCGGTACCTATGAAGAAGCCAATCCATTAGAACGTAATGGAACAGTGGCGAGAGTAAAGACATCTGAGGGATGGGCAATTATTGACAAAAATGGCATCGTGCTTATTGACAAGTGTGAATCAATCGGCAGGCTTCCGTTCATCGCATCCACAGGAATGGCAGTACGAAATGGACATGTATTACTGCTTCAATATTCAAATGAATCGGATGAAACTGCTTCCGTGCAGGTTATCAAAGAATTTGAAGAGTTCTCTGAGATCTCAGGAGGGTATCTCGAAGAATTTGTTGTTGTAAAGGGAAAAAATGGATATGGAGCTATCGATTTTAATGGAAACATCATTATGCCGGCAGTATACGAGTCTTTAGATTGGGACAGCTACAAAATTCAGGGTGAAGTCTTTAAAAAAGAGATCATTTTTAAAGGAAAAAAGAAAAATGGAAGATTCGATGTAATGGACTGGAATCCAGAAAAAGCGTAAATCTGTATATACAGACAATTTTTACGGACCTGCTTTCGTGGCGGGCCCTTTTTTATTTTTTCTTATAAAAATTCGCCAGAGAATGCCGGAAATGACATATTAGAAATAAACTGAAAAAAATATGGAGGTATTCCCATGGCATCTAATCTTAACGATGCATCATATTGACACAGAATGTTACTGCGTGATAAAGTTAACTTGTCAATGAAGGGGGCATTCTGTGTTACTTTAAAGGAGGATCACAATGCAAGTATCATTGACAGATTATAATGTATTTGAAAAAAATGGTTCATGGAACCATATTGAAAAGAAAATCAATGCAAAGACATACTCAATTGAGTATGACATTAAAACCGGATTTCAGTCAAAAGAGGAAGCATCTGAAAGTTATTTTATTTCAGAGGAGATTTACAGGAAGGCAATTTCTCGTATCAAGAATCTTACTCAGAACTCCTATACTTTTGCAGAATATCTGCAGTACTGGCATGAACATTATCTGACAGAGTTTACAGACAGCAGCAACCAGCTAAAGTATTTCTGGGTAATTTACAAAATCATTCTGCCCAAAATTCGCAGGGATGTTCTATTAAGTATGCTGACAGACATATTTGTAAATGATTTGCTTTCCGAATGTAAAAAGTACAGCAACAGTTCCGGCGAGATGACTTATAAGGTTCTGCGTGTCATTTTAAAAGAAGCAGAAAAGAGTGGTTTCATATCGCCAAAAGTTCTTCTGGGAATAAAACCTTGTTGTTCAGGCAGAAAAAAATGGATCTATACACCAAAGAGCAAATAAACTCTTTTGTTCGTACCGCTAAGGTTTATCATATTTGTTATTTTGAAATCCTGCTTGCTTTGGTATGTGGGCTGAGAACGGGTGAAATCTTAGGTCTAAAATATTCCGATTTCCACAAAAAATCCCGAACCCTTACAATACAGCGGCAGTATACCAGGGATTATCATTATGAAAGTAAAGGATCCGACAATGACAAACAGGTAAAAGTTTATTCTTCTGAAAGGACCTTCAAACCGCCGAAAACCTTAAACAGTAACCGGTGTCTCGTAGTTCCATCTGTTATTTTTGAGGAATTAAAAATCCGCAGGGAAGAAAATGAACGTATCATTGCAAAGACTGAAAATCGTGACTTCAAGGATTATGTTTGCCTTGGAATGTATGAGCGGATAAAAAGTGATGCAACACTTAATACAGGAATTAATGCTATCACCAAATCCTGTAATCTGCCTCACATTTCCATGCACACACTAAGACACATGTGTGCAACTGCATTAATTGAGATGAACATTCCTCAGGAGAAGATTTCGGAAGTACTCGGACACAAAAATATTAATACAACCTTTGATATTTACTGCGGTATTATGGATGCCCAAGATCAGATCAAGACAACTATATCTCATACCATGGATCCTGCCATTGCCCTGACAAACAGTGGAGGTGGAAAATAATGCATGTAAAAGAAATAACACGTCCGGACGTAAGGGAAACATTCTTTTACGGAAAGATTATTTCATGGAAATTTAATGACAGTATCGTATACTTGAAGTCAAGAAAAAAATACTGTTACAGGGTAACGTTTATCTTTGAATCTGGAGATCAGGCGGATTATCAAAAAGGTGGGTTTGACACCAAGGCAGAAGCTTCCAAGGCAAGGGAAATTGTAATAGCACAGTTATATAACCAGGAATTTTTTCCATATGATTATACAGTAAAAGAGTTTTTTGATTACTGGCTGTATTATTAAATGATTGACACAAAAGATATTGCATATAACACATTTATGTCTTACCGAAATATCATCTATAATTACCTGATTAAGGCAATCGGTAATAAATACCTCCGCGATTTAAAAAGTGATGACTTTATCAAGGGACTTGATACCATTAAGTCTCCTGATATGCTGAGAGTTGCTTACGGAGTATTATCTGGTTCGTTTAAGTATGCCCGGATAAATGGTTATGTTTCCAATAACCTCGTGGATTCTGCAATCACTCTTCATAAAGCCCCAAAAAGAGGAACCAGAAGAGAGTATGCCAAAAAGCAGAAAAAAAAATTTCAGAAGAAACTAGCAGACCGTTCAAACGTCTATTCTGTAGAACAGGTATCCATGCTTTTATATACCTGCAAAACAGAAGAACCGCATATCTTTATGGCTATGCTACTTGCTGTTACAACTGGATTGAGAATTTCAGAAACGATTGCTGTCAAGTATCAAAACATTGATTTTATGAACAACAAGCTTTATGTAGAAAGCCAGTTGGGACGCACAATTACAAATGACGGTGTCCCAGGACAAAGCTTATTAACGCAGGAAAAACGTACCAAAACTCATAATAGCGTCAGAGAAGTGCCTTTAGCCGACTTTGTAATTGATGAAATCATTCTTCAACGCAGACATTATGATGAACTAAAAGAGTATCTGGGAGACGATTTCCATGACCTTGGATATCTTATATGCCAGGACAATGGTCTACCATGGAACAGAAGTTTTAAAGACAAACCATATAAAAGAGTTGTAAAAAAATGCGGGTTCCACTTTATTGAATGGAGAAAACTACGAACCACATATGCTACAATACATTCCCAGTATCATGTGAGTATGAAAGCAATTTCAACCAGCCTTGGGCATTACAGCTCTGATTTTACAAAAGAGATTTATGTAAAATCGAAAATGAAAGTGGTTAATCTTGTTTCTATGATGCAACCGTTTGTGGACGAAGCCATTCCTGAATCTAAAAATGCTCATTCACTGGATATGCCGGATATAGCAGGGTATTATAACATATAATCTTGAATTTACCTGTTGATGCGTTTATAATAGCGAAAGATATATGTCAAATTTTCACCCTACATGGCACTAAGTTTTTAAGGAAGTTATTTTCTGACAGGAATTGTTTTTTCGTGCTGTAGGAAACGAAAAATCCCTTGTAAATACTGGTTTTTCATAAAATATGATGTTTATTGTCAAGTAGTTGCAGAAAACCCATTTTTTGACCAAACGCCCTGAACGGCCTTTTTTCAGAGGGTTTTCAGTAGGTAAAATGACATATTATTTAATATGAGTTATATATTGTACAGACTGCTTATTAATTCGACTGGTTTGTACAATATGCATAACTAAAGAAAGGAAAACTATGAGAAAACTAGCATTAAGTGATGAAATATTGCTAAAAGTAGACAAAGCAGCCCGATATATTGGTGGCGAAGTCAATTCCGTAGTAAAGGATCTGTCAAAAATTGACATCAGATTTGCCATGTGCTTCCCGGATGTCTACGAAATCGGCATGTCCAACCTCGGTATGATGATCCTCTACAACATGTTCAACCAGCGTGAGGATGTTTGGTGTGAGCGCCTCTTTTCTCCATGGCCGGATCTGGATAAGGTGATGAGGGAGAAGAAGATTCCGTTGTTTGCACTGGAATCCCAGGAACCGATCCGGGATTTTGATTTTCTTGGAATTACGATTGGGTACGAAATGTGCTACACCAATATTCTGCAGGTACTGGATCTCAGTGGTATCCCGTTGAAGAGCGCAGACCGTGGTGAGGATTTCCCTATTGTGATTGGTGGCGGTGCCTGTGCGTATAATCCGGAGCCGCTGGCACCTTTTTTTGATATGTTTTATATCGGAGAAGGGGAAACGGTTTATGATGCACTTTTTGATGCATACAAGGCCAATAAAAAGGCTGGCGGCAGCAGGAGAGATTTCCTTCTGGCAGCAGCTAAGATTCCTGGAATTTATGTTCCGTCTCTCTATGAAGTTACCTATAAAGAAGATGGTACGATCGCATCCTTTGCACCGACGGCGGATGGTGTTCCTGAGAAGGTCCAGAAACAGCTGATCATTGATATGGAAAAGGAATATCGTGCTGTGGAGGCACCGGTCGTTCCTCACATTAAGGCAACACAGGATCGTGTAACTCTTGAAATCCAGAGAGGATGCATTCGAGGCTGTCGTTTCTGCCAGGCAGGTATGATCTATCGTCCGACCCGTGAACGTGATGTGGAAACTCTGAAAGAATCGGCGCGTATTATGCTGAAAAATACAGGTCATGAGGAGATTTCCCTCAGTTCTTTAAGTTCCAGTGACTATTCCCAGCTGAAAGAACTGGTGAATTTCCTGATCGAGGAATTCCACGGAAAAGCAATCAACATTTCCCTGCCATCTCTTCGAATTGATGCTTTTGCGCTGGATGTTATGAGTAAAGTGCAGGATGTAAAGAAAAGCAGCCTGACTTTTGCTCCGGAGGCCGGTTCTCAGCGACTTCGTGACGTTATCAACAAAGGTCTGACAGAGGAAGTGATCCTCCATGGTGCGGGCGAAGCATTCAAGGGTGGCTGGAATCAGGTGAAGCTTTACTTTATGCTCGGTCTTCCCACAGAAACAGAAGACGATATGAAGGGGATTGCTCATCTGGCACAGAAGATCGCAGAGACCTATTATGAGGTAGTTCCGAAAGAACAGCGTAAAGGTAAGGTACAGATCAACGTCAGCACATCTTTCTTTGTGCCGAAGCCGTTTACCCCATTTCAGTGGGCACCAATGTATACAGAGCAGGATTTTGTGGAAAAAGCCAAGGTGGTTAAAAATGAAGTCCGCGCCCAGCTGAATCAGAGAAGTATCCGTTATAACTGGCATGAACCGGATGTAACAGCTCTGGAAGGATTTCTCGCACGCGGGGACAGACGATGCGCGGATGTGATCCTGAAGGCTTATGAAAAAGGTGCCCTTTACGATGCCTGGACAGAAAATTTTGATTATGATATCTGGAAGGAAGCTATGGCTGAATGCGGAGTGGATATGACATTCTACACACTTCGTGAAAGAAGCCTGGATGAGATCCTTCCATGGGATTTCATTGATACCGGTGTCAGCCGCAGATTCCTGGAGCGTGAATGGCAGCGTGCAAAAGAGGGTGTTGTGACGGAAAACTGCCGTCAGAAATGTTCCGCATGTGGAGCTATGAAATTTAAAGGAGGTGTCTGCCTTGAAGGTAAGAATTAAATTCAGCAAAGAGGGTCCTATGAAGTTTGTGGGACATCTGGATACCATGCGTTATTTCCAGAAAGCACTTCGTCGTGCAGAGCTTCCGGTAGCGTTTTCCGGTGGATACAGCCCGCATATGATCATGTCTTTTGCGGTTCCACTTGGAGTGGGGATGGAGAGTCTCGGAGATTATTTTGACCTGGAAATGGCAGAAGATATGCCTACTGCAGAGATCGCAGCCCGTCTGGAGGAACAGATGGCAGAGGGGATGCATATCGTTAGCGTCCGCAAGGTAGAGGATGGAAAAGCGGGTAAAGCGATGGCACTGGTGGCAGCAGCAGATTATCTTGTGGAATTCCGTCCGGGCAAAGAGCCTTCTATTGACTGGAAAAGCCGTGTGAAAGAATTTCTGGCACAGCCGGAGATCAAAGTGACCAAGCAGACCAAGCGCAGCGAAAAGGAGATCGATCTTCGTCCGAATATCTATAAAATGGAAGTAAGAAATAATGGTTTCTTCTATATGCTGGCATCCGCAAGCTCCAATTACACGAAACCGGAACTGGTAACAAATACATTCTTCAAATGGCTGGGAGAAGAACTTCCGGAATTTGCCTTTACAGTAAAACGTCTGGAAATGTATGCAGACCAGGGAGAAAATGCAAGCCCGCGTTTTGTAACGCTGGAATCATTAGGTGAGGAAATTGAGTAAACTGATCATAACAAGGATGGAGATCCATGATGTACTCTGTACAGTTGCGGCTCTTATTGAAGAGGAACGGATCATGGAGATCCGACTGGAATCCGATCAGGAAAAATCTATTCTTGGAAATATATATACCGGACAGGTCGAAAATATCGCATCCAATATCCAGGCGGCTTTTGTGCAGATCGAGCCTGGAAAGAGATGCTACTATTCTCTTGCAGAGGCACAGAGAGCTGTTTTTTCCGCAGGAAGAAAAGGAAACGGACCATTGCGGCCTGGAGATGAGCTCCTGGTACAGGTGAGCAGGGATGCCATGAAGGGAAAACTTCCGGCACTGACATCCAATCTGAATTTTACGGGAAGATATCTTGTTCTCACTACAGGAGATAAAAAGTTTGGTCTGTCTTCCAAGCTGGCACTGGAAGATCGCCATCGCCTCAGCGGATGGCTGAAAGAGGAAGCAGAGCGTCCGGATAAGGAATTCGGTATCATTGTCCGGACCAATGCCGCAGACGCTTCCAAAGAAGAGATCCTGAAGGAACTGGAGTGGCTGAAGGGCCGCTACCATAAAGCCGTAGTTCAGGGACGGAACCGTACCTGTTTCAGTCTTGTACTGGAGACAGAACCATTTTATGTGGCGGCTGTAAGGGATGCTTATGGTCGTGACCTAGATGAGATCATTACCGATGTGCCGGAAATCAGAGAAATGATCCTGGGATATCTGGAAGAGATCAGCCCGGAGCTTAAAGAAAAGCTTCGTTTTTATCAGGACAAACTTCTTCCGCTTTATAAGCTGTATCGTGTGGAAACTGCACTGGATGCGATCCAGAAAGAAAAAGTATGGCTAAACAGCGGCGGATTTCTGGTGATCCAGCAGACGGAGGCCTTTGTATCCATTGATGTAAACAGTGGAAAATATACCGGAAAGAAGAAAATGGAAGAAACCTTCCGCAAGATCAATCTGGAAGCGGCTGCGGAGATCGGCCGGCAGTTACGGCTGCGTAATCTTTCAGGTATTATCCTGATCGATTTTATCAACATGGAAAATCCGGATCACAGAGATGAACTCTTTCATGTTTTACAGAAGCTCCTCAGAAAAGATCCGGTAAAGAGCAGGGCCATTGATATCACACCATTGCATATCCTGGAAATGACCAGAAAGAAAGTAAGACGTCCGGTGATCGAGGACATTCGGGAGCTTACAAAAAAATAATAAAAATATCAAAAAAACTATTGACATAACAGTATGTCACTGTTATGATAATCGAGTATGCCGCACAAAGAGGTTAAAGAGCTTCAGTTTCAGAATAGAAGCCACCGAATTTGGCGAGTAAATAATTAGGAGGTGCCACAGATGTACGCAATTATTGCAACAGGTGGTAAACAGTACAAGGTTGCCGAGGGTGACGTAATTAAAGTTGAAAAGCTCGGTGTAGAAGCTGGTGAAACCGTAACATTTGACAACGTGATCGCAGTCAGCAATGACGGATTAAAGGTTGGCGAGGATGTAAAAGATGCCAGTGTTACCGCTTCTGTAGTTGAAAACGGTAAGAATCGCAAGGTCATCGTTTACAAATACAAACGCAAAACTGGATATCACAAGAAAAACGGACATAGACAGCAGTACACCAAAGTTAAGATCGAAAAGATTAACGGTTAATCTGGTGTCATCATGATTACAATTAAAGTCAGAAAGAAAAACGGATCTTACGAAGAATTTATTTCGAAGGGACATGCCGGTTATGCAGAAGCCGGACAGGATATTGTCTGTGCTGCGGTATCTGCACTGATCATTACCACGGTGAATTCTCTTGAAAAATTCACAGATGATAAATTTGATGTGCAGGAAAAGGATGGATTTGTTTCCATTCATTTCAGAAATGATCTTTCTGAACGGGGGATGCTCCTTATGGATTCCTTACTTCTCGGTCTGACGGAAATTGCTGGTAGTTATAACAATCGATATTTGACAGTAAAAGTCAAGGAGGTGTAACAACAATGATGAAGATGAACCTTCAGTTATTCGCACATAAAAAGGGAGTTGGTTCTACAAAGAACGGTCGTGATTCCGAGTCTAAGAGATTAGGTGCGAAAAGAGCAGACGGACAGTTTGTAAAAGCCGGAAACATTCTTTACAGACAGCGCGGAACCAAGATTCACCCAGGTGAAAACGTAGGCTGCGGTAAAGACTATACTTTATTTGCACTTACAGACGGAGTCGTAAGATTCACAAGAAAAGGTCGCGATAAGAAACAGGTTTCTATCGTTCCTGTAGACGCAGAGTAATGAAATAGGTAAAAGGCTTCAAATCGATCCGGTTTGGAGCCTTTTTTTGGAATAGAGGTGTAATATGTTTGCAGATAGAGCAAGGATCATTATCCGCTCCGGTAAAGGCGGCGACGGACATGTAAGCTTCCGACGTGAGCTGTATGTACCCAATGGCGGGCCGGATGGCGGCGATGGTGGCCGTGGCGGTGATGTGATTTTTGAGATCGACGAGGGCCAGAATACTCTCGGAGACTACAGACACAGAAGAAAATATAAAGCTGAGGATGGCCAGGAAGGCGGTAAAAAACGCTGCCATGGTGCAGACGGTAAGGATGTGGTCCTGAAGGTTCCGGAAGGTACGGTGATCATGGATGCGGAATCCGGCAAGGTCATCGCGGATATGTCCGGTGAGAATCGCAGACAGGTCGTATTAAAAGGCGGTCGTGGTGGAAAAGGCAATCAGCACTATGCAACAGCTACCATGCAGGTACCGAAATATGCCCAGCCTGGACAGCCGGCTCAGGAGCTTGAGGTTCTCCTTGAGCTTAAAGTGATCGCAGATGTCGGTCTGGTAGGATTTCCGAATGTTGGTAAATCTACTTTCCTTTCCCGTGTAACAAATGCACAGCCGAAGATCGCCAACTATCATTTTACAACATTGAGCCCTAATCTTGGAGTTGTAGATACTGATAACGGCGGCTTTGTTATCGCTGATATTCCGGGACTGATCGAGGGTGCATCAGAAGGTGTGGGACTTGGACATGAATTCCTCCGTCATATTGAGCGTACACGAGTTATCATCCACATTGTAGATGCCGCTTCCGTAGAAGGTCGTGATCCAGTGGAGGATATCCACAAGATCAATAAAGAACTGGAGGCCTACAATCCGGAAATTGCAGCAAGACCGCAGGTGATCGCAGCCAACAAGATTGACTGTATTTTTGATGATGGCGAAGAAAGCCCTATTGATCAACTGAAAGCAGAATTTGAGCCACAGGGTATTTCGGTTTATCCAATTTCAGCCGTTACCGGGCAGGGTGTCAGAGAACTCCTTTTCCATGTGAAAGAGCTTCTGGATAAGAGCCCGATGAAACCGGTAGTGTTTGAACAGGAATTCTTCCCGGAAGATGTTCTTGTAAATGAAAATCTTCCGTTTACTGTGGAGCGCAGCGAGGAAGATCCGGAAGTATTCCTTGTGGAAGGTCCTAAGATTGAAAAAATGCTTGGCTATACAAATCTGGATTCTGAGAAGGGATTTGCCTTCTTCCAGAAATTCCTGAAAGAGGGCGGTATCCTGGAGGAACTGGAAAAAGCCGGTATCCAGGAAGGCGATACGGTTCGTATGTATGGCTTTGATTTTGATTATTATAAATAAGAGGTATGACAATGACAAGTAAGCAGAGAGCATATTTAAAAGGCCTTGCCATGACAATGGATCCGATCCTTCAGCTTGGCAAGGGTGGTCTTACTCCTGAAAATACCGCTGCTGTTGAGGAAGCTCTTGCAGCAAGAGAGCTGATCAAGATCAGCGTTCTTCAGAACTGTCTGGAGGATCCACGTGAAATGGCACAGGTTCTTGCAGAGAGAACAAGATCTCAGGTAGTACAGGTGATCGGTAAAAAGATCGTTCTCTACAGAGAAGGTAAAAAGGACAAGAAAAAAATCATTCTTCCGTAATCTCGGGAGGTTATAAATGAGCAAAGCAACAAAAAAAATAGGAATCATGGGTGGTACTTTTGATCCCATTCATATGGGGCATTTGATCCTGGGAGAAAAAGCCTATGAACAGCTTGAGCTTGATAAAGTTTTGTTCATGCCCTGCGGAAATCCACCTCATAAACGGAACCGTAAGGGCAGAGCGACTGATGAACAGCGTGCGGAAATGGTCCGTCTTGCCATAGAGGATAATCCTCACTTTGAGCTGTCTCTGATCGAGATGCATGAGGAAGGCTATACGTATACTTACCGGACTCTGGAACAGCTGAATAAAGCGAATCCGGACACAGAGTATTATTTTATCATCGGTGCAGATTCGCTTTTTAATTTTGATACCTGGATGGAACCGGAACGCATTTGTCAGGAAGCAGTACTGGTAGTGGCAACCAGAGATCATACTCCATTGAAGGAACTTGATCAGCAGATGCAACTTCTGTCACAGAAGTATAACGGGAATTTTATTCGACTGGATACCATGAATATTGATGTTTCCAGTGAGCTGCTCCGTTCCTGGCATGAAAGCGGGCAGAGTCTCCGCTATTATGTTCCCAAGCCTGTGATTTCCTATATTGAGAAAAACGATATCTATAAAGGAAATGATTCAGATGGGAAAATATGATTTTATCAAGATAAAAAAGAAACTTTCCAAATATCTGGATGAGGCCAGATTTGAGCATACAATGGGGGTTATGTACACTTGTGCTGCGCTTGCCATGGTTTATGATTATGATCTGGAGGATGCACAGGCTGCAGGACTTCTTCATGACAGTGCAAAGTGTATTCCTAATAAAAAGAAACTGAAGCTGTGCAGCCAGCATGATATTCCGGTATCAGATTTTGAAAAGGATCATCCGTTTCTTCTTCATGCCAAACTGGGGGCTTATGTGGCCAGCAGTAAATATGATATTAAAGACGAAGAGATCCTGACAGCGATCACTTATCATACAACAGGAAGACCGGGAATGAGCCTTCTTGAGAAGATCGTATATATTTCAGACTATATTGAACCAATGCGTGACAAAGCTCCGAATCTTGCGAAGGTGCGAAAGATTGCTTTTGAAGATCTGGATGAGTGTATGTATGAGATTTTAAAGGATACACTGGAATATCTGGAGGAAAATCCCAAGGAAATCGACAGTACGACCAGGGATGCTTATGTTTATTATAAAGAACTCCATGACAGAAAAATGCAGGATGCAGCCAACAGACAGGAGGATTAAAATTCTATGAGTATCGAAAAAGAGATGGTCCGGATCGCCTGCAAGGCACTGGATGATAAAAAAGCAAAGGATATCAAGATCATTGATATCCATGAGGTTTCCGTGATCGCAGATTATTTTGTGATCGCAAGTGCTTCCAACCAGAATCAGGTACAGGCAATGGTTGACAATGCAGATGAAATGCTTGGCCGTGCCGGATATGAAGCAAAACAGATCGAGGGAACCAGAAACTCCAGCTGGGTCCTCATGGATTACGGTGATATGATCATCCATATCTTTGATGAGGAAAACAGACTTTTCTACGATCTTGAGAGGATCTGGAGAGACGGCAAGATTCTTGATGCGGAAGAATTTCTTGGTGAGAATGAGTAAAATTTGTTATATTAGTTTACTGTAAAAATATTATGTGAACTAAATAAGAAGAAATCAAAAAGCAGAAGTTTTCTGTTGAAAAAGAAAAGAGAGATATCTTTGTGGGGCTGTACAGCTACCTTAAAGATATCTCTCTTTTTAGATCACATTACATTGGGTGGGATCTGTTGTTTATATTTTTATGAAAAGAAACGAAATACACCAAATACTTTGCCGAGGATCTGCAGATTACCGGTGATGATGATCGGTTCCATATTGTCGTTCTCCGGCTGAAGTCGATAATAACCATTTTCTTTGTAGAAAGTCTTAACTGTTGCAGAATCATCGATCAGAGCAACTACCATGTCGCCGTTTTCTGCTGTTGCCTGCTGCTTTACAAGAACCTGATCTCCATCAAAAATACCTGCATTGATCATACTGTCGCCTTTGACAGTCAGCATGAAACTTTGTTCATTGGGCATATATTCAGCCGGGATCGGAAAGTAAGCATCGATATTTTCCACTGCCAGGATCGGCTGTCCGGCAGCAACAGTGCCTACAAGAGGAACATTGACAACCTCGCGGCGGACCAGATTAAAATTATCATCAATGATCTCGATCGCACGGGGCTTGGTGGCATCTCTGCGGATATATCCGTTTTTTTCCAGAGCTTCCAGATGGGAGTGAACGGAAGATGTGGATTTCAGGTTTACTGCTTCACAGATTTCACGGACGGAGGGCGGAAAACCTCTGTTAAGGATCTCATTTTTCATATAATCCAGTATTTCCTGCTGCTTTTTACTGATTCTGCCATATGTCATGTGTACTTACCTCCCTGGGTTGATTTTATCTGCTGTCGACCATAATATGACAGCATCACGAAATTATATTTTGAATAGTATAACATACTTTTGAAAAAATGGCAAACGGATATTCGGAAAGTATGTTCGCACGTTTTAAAGCTTGTATTCATTTAAATAAAATGTTACAATAAAACGAACTTTAAGAGATGAACGATGTAAAGGAGGCATTCATTTGCCGGATAATAAAGTACATTCCGGAAAAACTCCGGGATTCTTAGCAAAGCTTCGTAAAATTTTTGGTCTGAACATTGGAACTGTAATGTTCGGAGCAATTTTTATCTATATGATCTTTAGTGTGATTCTTTATCTTACAGCTTCTCATATGGAATCTTATCAGGTTCCCTCCGGTCCGTTATCCATGAATGAGACATACACAGGGCTGGCGATCATGACAGAGAACGTAGTGCAGGCAGATGCGGGCGGTTACGTTACATATTACGCAAGGGAAGGTACCAAGATCAATGCCAACGGTGCTGTCTACAGCCTGAACAGTTCAAGATCTGCAGACAATGTAACCTCTCTGAGCAGAGAGGAGCTGGCGGATATACGCAGTAATATGCAAAGCTTTTCCAAAGGATTTGATCCCAGCAAATTCAACAGTGCCTATAGTTTTAAATATCAGCTCAATGGAAGCATCCTTCAGTATGCTTCAGACAGTTCGGGAGCTTCTTCTGCAAGCACGACGTCTGAAGATGGAGAGGAAGCCACAGTTACAACTATAGTTTCCAGTGATCCAAATATCCGCCGTGCGCAGACAGACGGGATCATCCTGTATTCTACAGATGGCTACGAAACCAAAACTGTTGATAATGTCACAGCTGCTGATTTTGATCAGAATTCCTATCAGGAAACGGATCTGAAAACAGATGGACAGATAAAGGCCGGAGATGATATTTATACGATCATTACAGATGAACGCTGGAGTCTTTTGATCCCTTTAAGTGAGAAGCAGGCTGCTAATCTGAAGGAGCGTACATCGATCCGCGTCAAGTTCCTGAAAGATGATCTGACGCAGACAGGAGATTTTTCAATCATGGAGATCGATGGGGCTAAATACGGTAAGATTGATTTTAATAAGGGACTGATCCGATATGCGTCAGACCGGTTTCTGGAAATAGAACTTGTCACGAACAATGTGACAGGTTTAAAGATCCCGTTATCTTCTATCGTAACGAAGGAGTTTTATGCAATACCTTCCAAATATCTTACGATGGATGATGAAACACAGCAATCCGGATTTATGCTTTCCGGAAGAAATAAAAAAGGCGACAGTACGACAACCTTTGTCAGTGCCGGTATCTATGGCCGTGATGAGATCACAGACAAAGAAACACAGGAAACAAGCTATATTTATTACGTAGACAAGAATAAATTTAAAGAAGGCGATGCTCTTGTTGAGCCGGATAGTGGAGAGAAGTTTATCATCGGAGATACAGAAGTTCTGGAGGGAGTTTTCTGTGTCAATCAGGGATATGCGGTATTCCGCCGGATCGAGATCCTGGATGAAAATGAGGAATATGCGGTTGTATCAAAGGAAACCTATAATGGGCTTGTCCGATATGACCGTATTGTGAAAAATGCAGATAAAGTAAGTGAACAGGATATACTTTACTGATTAAAGGAGGATTTATATCATGGTAGCGGAAAATTTGGCACAGGTGCAGAAAAATATTAATGAATCCTGCAATAAAATTAACAGAGATCCGAATGAAGTCACACTGATCGCAGTAAGCAAAACCAAACCGGTGGAGATGCTGAAGGAGGCTTATGATGCCGGAGCACGTGTCTTTGGAGAGAACAAAGTGCAGGAGATCGTGGATAAATATGATCAGATGCCTTCAGATGTCAAATGGCATATGATCGGACATCTTCAGCGTAATAAAGTAAAATATATTGTGGATAAAGTTGCAATGATCCATTCTGTAGATTCGCTTCGCCTGGCCGAGATGATTGAAAAAGAAGCAGCGAAAAAAGCGGTTATTGTTCCGATCCTTATAGAAGTAAATGTAGCGCAGGAAGAAAGTAAATTTGGTCTGAAACCGGAAGAAGTTTTACCGCTTATAGAACAGATCGCAGATTTTTCACACATTCGGATAAAGGGGCTCATGACAATTGCTCCCTATGTTGATAATGCAGAGGAAAATCGCGAAATTTTCCGTGAACTTAAGAAATTAAGTGTTGACATTGCTGCTAAAAACATTAATAATGTTACTATGAGTGTTCTGAGTATGGGAATGACCGGAGATTACATGGTTGCCGTGCAGGAGGGCGCTACGATGGTGCGTGTAGGCACTGGTATTTTTGGTGCAAGAAATTACGCATTATAAGACTAATAAGATTGGAGATTTAAAATGGGCGTTTTAGACAAGTTTTTAGATGCCATCAAACTGAACGACGATTATGACGATGACGAATTGTTAGATGATAGCCTTCTTGAGGATGAGGACGATTATGATGACGATTTCCTCGATGAAGATGATGATATGGAAGAGAAACCAAAGAAGAAATTTTTTGAGAAATTTTCCAAGAAAAAAAATGACGAGGAAGAGGATTTTCTGGAGGATGAGCCGGAAGATGAAACGGTTAAGGCACCTGTTGCTAAGTCATCTGCAAAGACAGCTGCAGCCAAGGCCCCGGCAAGGCAGGAACGTATTTCCAGACCGGCACCTTCTTCCAAGATTACCCCAATGCGTACAAGCAAGCGTTCTTCCCAGGCTGCAAATATGGAAGTTTGTGTGATCAAGCCTACAACCATGGAGGAAGCAAGAGAAATTGCGGATACACTGGTCGATAATTCTACCGTGATCCTGAATCTTGAAGGAATCGATGTGGAGCTTGCACAGAGGATCATCGATTTTACTTCCGGTGCATGTTATTCACTTGGAGGAAGCCTTCAGCAGGTATCCAGCTATATTTTTGTACTTGGACCATATAATGTAGATATTACAGGTGATCTTCAGAATATCCTTGGCGGTTCTGTGCCGTCTGTTAGAGTGGGTTATTAACCTCATGGATAAAGAAGAACTTTTTGTTAAGAGAATCCGTGAACTGGCAAATCTGGCCTATCAGAGAGATATTACCACATTTACGGATTTTCTTAATTTAAATGAACGGAATATTTTAAACAGTCAGAATTTTCATAAGCTGGGTGTTACAGCGGAAGGTTTTGGCGGATATGAGAATGCAGAGCGTCAGATGGTAGCCTTTCACCCTGATGCTCTTGCTTTTACATGGGATTATCCCATTGATTGTATCCGGCTTGAGCCAAAAGCAGTGAAATTTTCAGAAGATCTGACACATCGGGATTATTTGGGAGCGATCCTGAATCTTGGCGTTGACAGGAGTGTTGTTGGGGATATTCTTATAGAAGATCATACTGCGAGTTTTTTCTGTCTGCGTCAGATGACAGATTTTTTTCTGGAGAATCTGTGTCGTGTAAGACATACCACAGTTGTGGCGTCGAAGATAGAAGATCCGGGTGATCTTCCGAGGCCGGAACTGAAACCAGTTAGTGGAACCTGTGCGTCCGTACGCCTGGATTCTCTGATCGCATTGGCTTTTGGGACTTCCAGAAGCAGTATTGTGCATTGTATTGAAGAAGGGCTTGTTTTTGTAAATGGAAAACTGATCACATCCAATGGTTATGAGCCCAAAGAGGGAGACATCATATCCGTTCGGAAAAAGGGACGTTTTATTTATGATGGAGTATCCCGTCAGACAAAAAAAGGACGTCTTGGGGTACGGATTCTGCTTTATATCTGAACAGCTAGGAGGAAAACGCAATGACAGCATCAAAATTACTTGTAAAACGAGAAGGTGATTTTCATTATCCCATCTGTTTTGAAGAAGATTTTTCTAATCTGGCACAGGTTATGAAGGAAGAAGGACTTGTTGACAGAAAAATCTGCATTGTAACAGATTCTAATGTGGGACCACTGTATGAAGAATCTGTAAAACAGGTTTTAAGTGAGGTAAGTTCCGATATTTCTGTGTTCACCTTTGAGGCAGGAGAAAAAAACAAAAACCTTAATACCGTTTCGGCATTGTATCAGGCCCTGATCCAAAATGGTCTTGACCGAAAAAGTCTGCTTGTTGCATTAGGCGGTGGTGTGGTAGGAGACCTTACCGGATTTGGCGCGGCAACTTATCTCAGGGGGATTGACTTCATTCAGGTACCGACAACACTGCTTGCACAGGTAGACAGCAGCGTTGGCGGAAAAACCGGCGTAGATTTTCAGCAGTACAAAAACATGGTAGGAGCTTTTCACCAGCCACGTCTTGTATATATGAATCTAAGCACTCTTTCTTCGCTTCCGGCAGAACAGTTTGCTTGCGGAATGGGTGAGATCTTAAAAACAGGATTGATCTGTGATGGAGATTTTTTCCGCTATGTATGCTGTGAGCAGAAAGGGATCAAAAAGCTGGATATGGAACAGATTGCCAGAATGGTACGCAGATGCTGTGAGATCAAAGCAGGCGTTGTGGAGCGTGATCCTAAGGAACAGGGAGAGCGTGCGCTTCTTAACCTGGGACATACTGTGGGGCATGCAGTAGAAAAACTTAAGAATTTCACCCTGCTCCACGGACAGTGTGTGGGAGTCGGACTGGTAGCTGCGGCATATCTTTCCATGAAACGAGGACTTCTGACCAAAGAAGAATATCAGGAAATCTGCCAGGGATGTTCGGATTACGATCTTCCGGTGCATGTAGATGGTCTTATCCCGGAAGAAGTTCTTTCCGCAACAAAGAAAGACAAAAAAATGGAACAGGGACATATCAGGTTTATCCTGATGGATGGTATCGGAAAAAGCTTTATCGACAAAACAGTTACCGATGAAGAAATGCTTTCCTGTATTCAGGAGATAACTCTATGATCAGTCGTGTTAACCATCATCAGAAAATGTCTTTTAGTAAGTGTATGTCGGGGGACATTTTTTTGCTGATCTTACTCGTGGCTGCGGATCAGGGAGCAAAATGGCTGTCATATCTGTATCTGAAAGGACAACCATCGGTTTCGCTGATTCCCGGCGTACTTAAACTTCATTATCTCTATCCGGAAAACAGGGGAATTGCGTTTGGAATGTTTCAGGGAAGTGTACTCTTTTTTGCCATTGTGAGTTTACTGTTTCTGGGAGTGATCCTCTATGCATGGATCCGTATTCCGAAAGAGCGGTTTTATCTGCCGTTGCTCACCATTGCTACAGTACTTGCAGCTGGTGCACTGGGAAATTTTATCGATCGTTTTTTCAGAGGATATGTGATCGATTTTATCTATTTCTCCCTGATCGATTTTCCGGTATTTAATCTTGCGGATGTTTATGTGGTTGTAAGTGGAATTTTTCTGATCCTGTTTGTATGCACGAAATACAGAGATGATGATTTTGCGTTTCTGAATATCAAACAGTGATCCGGGCAGAGATATAATGCATTTGTCTGTTCTTGTAGGAGATATAAATGGAAATATATGATTATACAGTAGAAAAAGAAGAATCAGGTATACGAATCGACCGCTATCTTGCTGAGAAAGACAGCGGTCTTTCCAGGTCTTTCCTTCAGAAACTTCTGAAAGAAGGACAGATTACCGTGGGAGAGAAGGCTGCCAAATCTAATTATAAGGTCCGTGAAAATGACAGGATCCATCTGGAGATCCCGGATTCCAGTGAGCCGGATATCGTTCCGGAGGATATTCCGCTGGATATTCTTTACGAGGATGAAGATGTACTGATCGTTAATAAGCCCAAAGGGATGGTTGTACATCCTGCAGCCGGGCATTATCAGGGAACACTGGTCAATGCAGTTATGGCACATTGTGGTGACAGCCTTTCCGGTATTAACGGAGTGATGCGGCCTGGAATTGTCCACAGAATTGATAAGGATACCACCGGGGCACTGTTGGTATGCAAAAATGATATTGCTCACCGGGATCTGGCAGAACAGCTGAAATGTCACAGTATCCGCAGACGCTACCGGGCAGTTGTGCAGGGAAATCTGAAAGAGGATGAGGGAACCATAGAGGGACCTATTGGACGGCATCCGACAGATCGTAAAAAAATGGCCATCAATCATAAAAATGGTAAAGATGCAATAACACATTACAAAGTGCTGGAACGTTTTGGCGAGGCCACGTATGTGGAATGTCGTCTTGAAACAGGACGTACCCACCAGATCCGTGTGCACATGGCCAGTATCGGACATCCGCTTCTTGGGGACACGGTGTATGGTTCATCCAAAAATCCCTATCATCTGGAGGGACAGGCACTTCATGCAATGATCCTTGGATTTGTTCATCCACGTACCGGGGAATATATGGAATTTACAGCCCCACTTCCGGAATATTTTGTTAAATTGCTGACAAAATTGCGAAAATAGCTGGAAAACTTGTGGAATATAGTGTATAATAACTATATTAAAGAGGAAGCGGAGTTAATATTTGCAAATTCGCTGAATCTGAGCAGAAAGGATGTGGCTGTTATGAGTAACAATACAACAAGTTCTATTATTACTATCGGTCGTAAATATGGCAGCGCCGGAAGACAGATCGGCCAGGAAGTTGCTAAATATTTTGGAATCAAATGTTATGATAAAGAGCTGCTGGAGCACGCAGCCAATGACAGTGGGATCTGCAAGGAGCTGTTTGAGCATCATGATGAGAAGCCAACAAACAGTTTTCTTTATTCTCTTGTAATGGATACTTATTCATTTGGGTATTCCTCAGCCGGATTTACAGACATGCCTATGAACCATAAGATTTTTCTTGCACAGTTTGAGGCAATCAAGAAGCTGGCTTCAGAAGGTCCCTGTGTAATGGTCGGCAGATGTGCGGATTATGCACTTGCAGATAATCCGGATTGTTTCAGTGTATTTGTTCATGCAAACCTTGACTGGCGTATCAACCGTATTGCTCAGAAATACAATAAAAATGCCAAAGAGGCCAAGGACATGATCAACAAAACAGACAAAAGCCGTTCCAGCTACTATAATTATTATACCAACAAGAAATGGGGATCTGCGGACAGCTATAATCTTTGTCTGGATAGCAGCAAGCTTGGCATTGATGGAACTGCGAAGGCAATTATCGAAGCCATTCACATTTATGACAGCCTGAAAAAATAAACATCAGATTTTTAGGCACCCTGCCATTTTATGGCGGGGTGTTTTCTGTATCAGCGCGATACCCTGAAGTCGGAATTTATCTTTGCAGGTTATTGGAAAATAATGTTTATGTTTTTTTTAGACACAAACCAGAGATGCTATGTTATAATCACCTGGTGGAGGAAATTACTATGAAAATTCGTTGGAACCATCGCTATGTGCAGTTAGGTGTGACTGCATTTCTGGTTATTGCTGCCAGTATTTTATTTTATTACGGGATTTTCCATATGAAATCTCTGATCACCGGAATTAAAACATTTTTCGGTATTATGGCGCCGATCATTTACGGAGCTGCCATAGCATATCTGCTAACTCCCATTGTTAATTTTTTGGAGAGGAAGATCATTTTTCCGATTTTTGAAAAAAGGAATAAAGCACTTCAGAAAAAGGGGAGGAAAGTAGTACGCTGGATCTGTGTAATCCTTTCTGTATTTCTTATGTTTCTGGTCATTTATGCCCTTGTCATGATGATCCTTCCTCAATTGATTCGAAGCATCATGAATATTATCTACAGTTTTCCTCATTATGTAAGTGTAGTGGAAAACTGGTTAAATTCCGTCGTGGAAAAGGGATGGAAACTGAATCCGGATATGATCAGCCAGATCAATCAGTATTCCAGCAGATTACAGGAGTATCTGACAAATACGATCCTTCCCCAGATGCAGTTTATGATGAAAAATATATCCGCAAGCTTTCTGGATCTTCTTGTTTTTCTGAAGAATTTCCTTATTGGAGCGATCGTATCTCTTTATATACTGGCGGATAAAGAGGGATTTGTTGCCAAGGCAAAAATGGCTGTTTATGCAGTTCTTCCAACCAAATGGGCAACCTTTCTTGTTCATTCCATGCGTTTTACGCATAAAACCTTTGGTGGATTTATCAGCGGAAAGATCCTGGATTCCGCAATTATCGGTGTATTGTGTTATGTTGGAACATCGATCATCGGAACCCCATATGCGATTCTGGTCAGTGTGATCGTCGGTGTTACAAATGTTATTCCGTTTTTCGGGCCATATCTGGGAGCAGTTCCGTGTTTTCTTCTTATTTTGCTGGTAGATCCCATTCAGAGCTTGTATTTCCTGATCTTTATTTTGATCCTTCAGCAGTTTGACGGAAATATCCTTGGACCAAAGATCCTGGGTGAGTCGACCGGACTGTCCAGCTTTATGGTTATTGTTGCAATCATGGTCGGTGGTGGTTTATTTGGAGTTCCGGGAATGATCGTTGGAGTTCCGGTATTTGCTGTGCTGAATGCTGCCGTATGGAAGCTGATCGGACGTAGTCTTGATGAAAAAGATATGTCTGCAGATGCTGAGTTTTATAGAGATATTGATTGTGTAGACCCCGTTTCCGGAAAGGTCCTGCCAATGCCGGTGAAAAAATCCGTATCAAAAGCACAGGAAGTTACAGTAAAAGCGGAAAAAAACAGAATCTGGTCCGGGGCTTGGGATGAAATTAAACGAATGTTTACATTTTTAGTTAAATTTATTCAGGCGAAATATATAGGCTTTCGATTGAAGCAGAAAAACAGACGGAGACGGAGGAAGAACAGGTTATGAAATTTGTAATTCAGCGTGTAAATCATGCAGAAGTCAAAGTAGACGGAGAAATTGTCGGAAAAATCGGAAAAGGGTTTCTTGTTCTGATCGGCGTTGGCCGTAAGGACACCAAAGAGGATGCAGACTGGTATCTGAAAAAACTTTTGGGACTTCGTATTTTCGAGGATGAAAATGGAAAGACCAATTTGTCTCTGGCAGATGTAAACGGGGAATTGCTTTTGGTTTCACAGTTTACCTTATATGCAAACTGCCGTAAGGGAAACCGTCCAAGCTTTATAGAAGCCGGTGCACCGGATGAAGCAAATAAATTATATGAATATATTATTTCGGAAGCCAGTAAACGGGTTCCGGTTGTGGAACACGGAATTTTTGGTGCAGATATGAAAGTATCTTTGGAAAATGACGGACCGTTTACCGTTATTTTTGATGAAAACCTCAGAGGGTAACGACAAATAATAATAAAAAGTGCTTCCATAAGGAGGCACTTTATTTACTTGAAAATTTATCAAAAACAGGCAATTTTGCAGGAAGTAGCTGTTTATACTGCCTATCTATTTGAAAAACTCGGGTTTGTCGTATAGATATAGATGAGTGTAAAACCACTTCTTTTAACAGGTGTTTCAGGTATTTCCTGCAAATTATGTAAAATTTATATATTAAGGAGTTTTTATGGATAACAAAATTACTTACCACGAACAAAATGACATTGACAATACTTTAAAACTCCGTGAGGTTTTAAAAACGCTTCCGCCATTTTGCAGGGATTATTTCCGGGCTATTGATGCAACGACTACAACCAGGACCAGAATTTCCTATGCATATGACATTCGTATATTTTTCCAGTTTTTACTGGAGCAAAATCCAATGTTCAAAGACAAAACCATGTCGGATTTCACAGTTGATGTTCTGGATCAGGTCAAGGCTGTTGATCTTGAGGAATATGAAGAATTTCTCAAAGTTTATAAATCCGCGGACTCTTCCAAAACGGAAACAAATGGTGAACGTGGCGTCAAACGTAAAATTTCTGCTTTAAGAAGTTTTTATGCTTACTATTATAAACATGAAATGATCACCACCAACCCGTCTGTTCTGATCGATGTGCCCAAGATCCATGATAAGAATATTATCCGTCTGGATACAGATGAGGTTGCCATGCTGCTGGATTATATTGAACATTGCGGAGATACGCTGACCGGGCAGAAACGGATGTACCATGAAAAAACGAAGGACAGAGATCTTGCTATTGTTACTCTCCTTCTTGGTACCGGGATCCGAGTATCGGAATGTGTCGGACTGGATGTTGAGGATGTAGACTTCAAAAACAATGGAATCAAAGTTACCCGAAAAGGCGGAAATGAAATGGTTGTATACTTTGGTCCTGAAGTAGAAAAAGCATTGAAGAAATATCTGGAAGTCAGGGAGAATATTACGCCTCTGGCAGGCCATGAGCACGCTCTCTTCTATTCTACCCAACGCCGCCGGATCGGTGTTCAGGCTATCGAGAATCTGGTTAAAAAATATGCCAGGGAGATCACAACTACAAAAAAGATCACCCCGCATAAGCTTCGCAGCACCTATGGTACTGCCCTGTACCAGGAAACCGGTGATATTTACCTTGTAGCGGATGTTTTGGGTCATAAGGATGTCAATACTACTAAGAAGCATTATGCTGCTCTGGATGATGCCAGACGGCGTCAGGCGGCCAAGGCAGTACGCCTTCGCGAGGACTGATGAATAATGGGACTGCGGAGCAACTGATTCGTTTGACATGCATTGCATATAAATATAGAGACAGATAGTTCACATAATATAAATTATGTAAATCAACTGTCTCTATATATTTAATCAGATCAAGAAAATCTCAAATTCCCTGTAGGGTTCAAAAAAACTTTAAGCAGTGGTTGTGGACATCTGTATTATATCCATGACCCAAAATCAAAATCCGTACTTAACTTATTTGTCAAAATCTGCCTCAAAAACACCTTCCGGAGTACGCATGGTAAGAACACCCAGATTAAATTCACTGTCCATAATTGAGATATGATATTCAAAGATCACATCATCATCAAATTTGGAAAGCAGCACATAGCTTCCATTCTCTTTCCCATCGATCTGATCGCAGATGTCGTCGTAAACGTCCTCTCCGGAAATCTTTCGCGGGTATCCGCTTGCTTTGATCTTCTCTTCGATCGCTTTATATAATTCTTCCATACTTTATCCCATATCCTTTCTGAAATTAATTGGCTGATAAACCAGATATGTTTTTATCATACCAGATTTATCAGCAAAAATCAGCAAATATTTGGTTGTTTCCGATAAAGTTTCAGATAGAGATACCGATTATAGGATTTGCTGCATATGAAGGATTTTATTTCTTTTCGTAAAGGAATTCTTCCGGCAAAGTTACTTTGAAATCTTTTGCAAGAGCACGGAAGTCATTCGGTGTGATGGTCTGTAGTTTCTGCGGAGCCATGGATAAGATCTTAACCAGGATCTCTGCGGATTTTTCAACGGTATGAAGAAGTCCGAAGGTCAGGTCGAAATCCTCGCCTGAGCAGAACATACCATGATGCGCCCAGATAACCACATCATATTTTTTCATCAGTTCAGCAGTTTTGACAGCGATATCTCTTCCGCCTGGAACCATCCATCCGATAACTCCCACACCATCCGGAAATACTACCGGACACTCTGTTGCAGATTCCCAGAGTTCACGGGTGAATACTTTGTCATCCAGAGGAAGAACAAAGGTAAGTGCAATGGTATTGGTAGTATGTGCATGATAAATAACACGATGTCTTCCGTTGGTAAGTTTTTTCTTTACTTCATGGTTCATCAGATGAGTTGGAAGCTCACTGGTCGGACGACCGCCTTCTACAAGACCCCAGCGGATACGGTAATTGGTTCCTGTCTCGTCAAGCTCAATGATCGCAAGACATACTTCCGGGTCAACGATGATATTACGGAAATATTTACCGCTTCCTGTTACCAGGAAAAACTCTCCGGCAAGTCCCGGAACCTCAACACCGATGGGGGTCCATTCTCCGGGGGCGTTCAGTCGTGGGCGGATCATTTCCACTTCTTCTGCTTTCAGACGATAGCTTAAGTTTCCGCCGTTTCTTTCATGCCACCCCTGCTTATATCCATCATCTGCCATTTTGATAAAGCCCTGTACGAATTTAGATTCAAGAATTTTCATAATATATTCCCTCCGTGTTTAAATGTGGTTTATTGTTGGGTTTGCGATTGCTTCAATATGCTTTCTTGTTGTTTGTGACTTTATTATATGCCCGATTATGTGGATTTGTAAAGGGCTTTTTTGAAAAAATATCAATAAATCCACATGTAAAATGCAAAAAATCTTGTAAACATTCAATAAACCACATAAAAATAAACATAAAGCAACAAAAAACACGAGTGGTCAATAGTAATGACATGTACATTGAATGTGGTTTGATGTTGCTTTGTGATATGGGATTTATAGTATGGTAGATAAACTTGGAACGCCGAAGAATTGTAAGAAAAGAAAAAACAGGAACATTTCCGTATTCTGTACCTTAGATACTCACACGAAAATATTCCTGCTGGTTTAAAAAAGATTTTTATTTAATTTTTTCGGAAGCATACTGAGATAAGAAGTCTGTACAGTGTCCGACATGTGATATCCCAATATGGCAAGCAGATCTTCCATTTTGGATAAAATTTCTTTCCGCTCACTTTCCTGCTCTGCGATCACCTCAAGCTCCAGAAAGTCTCCAAGTCCCTCTACCTGATCCAGACAGGCGGTAAATCTGCCACATTTCATATACTTTCGCGTTTTCATGACAGACGCTACCGGAGAAAAATCCAAATGGATGAGAATATTTTTAAGCACTTCTGCATCGGATACTTCTGTTTCCAGTTCCATTCGGGACATGGAGATTTTATCCAGTTTGGGCCCCTTAAAATTAATCTGAGTCTTAGAAATACCGGATCTGCAGTCTGTGCTTGTTCGGATACGCAGTGCTTCATCAAGTTTTTTTACATCATGATAGACACTGTTAAAATAGGTATCTTCTTCCTGGATCTGTGCTGTCTCCTGAAATCCCTGATCTGTCAGAAATTTCAGGGTTTCCTTAAGATTCTTTAATGGAAGCTTGATCTCAATTTCAAACTGGGCCATGTGATTACTTCAGAATTTCTGCTTTTTTGTTCAGAAGTGCTTCGCAGGCTGCACATGCTGGGCAGTCACAGTATTTTGCACCGGAAGCTTTGATCTCCTCAGCGTGAGCCAGGATCTTTTTTGCGTCATCTGCGCCAAATACCTGTGCGCCCATGTCAGAACCTGCAAAAGAGATCAGTCCGTCGATGGGCATGATATCTGCTTCCAGCTCTTTTACGTAAGCAGTTGCCGCATCTGCTTCTTTCTCAGTTCCTGCCGCATCCAGATAATTCTGTGCCGCTTCTTTTACTTCTTTGCATGCAGATGGTGCCTGAAGAAGATCCTGTGTTAATTCTTTAATTGTTTTTGCCATGATAATTTCTCCCTTCTGATCATAGCACTCCCAGAAATTACTGCATCAAGTTCAGCTGTGCAGAACATGAATGGTTGGAAGTGCTATAATAACAGATAAAATCTGCTTGTTATGTATTGATAACAATATCATACCACAACCCTGGATTATTTGCAGAAAATATTGAGACGTTTTTTATAAAGGCATGCAGGAACATCCGATTCCCAGTCCGTCCGGGCCAATATGGCAGGAAAGTCCAAGGGAAAGATCATCACACATCACATCCATTCCCGGAAAGCTTTCCCGGATCTGTGAGATCCAGTCTGCGGTAACTTCCGCAGTGCTGCTGGAGGCAGCCATAAGATATACTTTTCCGGCATCATATTCTTTTTTGAAAGTTGTTTCCAATTCTCTGTGCATAGCATCGATCATGGCTTTTCTTGATTTTTTCATGCCTCTGCATTTCTGGAAAACATCCAGTTTACCGGTTCCAAATTTCATAACCGGTTTGATATTGAGAAGATTTGCGGCCAGTGCTGTGGTGGTATTGATACGGCCTCCCTTTTTCAGATATTCCAGTGTGCTTAATCCGACATAGATCACGGTTTTTTCACGGGAAGCTTCCAGAATATCCTTGATCTGCGGTGCTGTATATCCATCTTCCACCAGGTCTATCGCATCCAGAATGGAACGGTGAAGGGGTGTGGAAACACGCCCGTTATCTACCACAAACACTTTGTTTTCGTATTTTGGTTCTTGAGACAAGGCGGCAGCAGTCATGCAGGAACCGCTTAAACTACTGCTCAACGGAATATAGAGGATCTGATCATAAGATAAAAGCATTTCGTCCCACATTTCCATAACTTCCTGTGGGGAAGGCTGTGAAGTTGAAACATCTGCTCCTTCACGCAGCTTCTCATAAAATCCTGTTCTGGAAAAATCCAGGTCTTCATGAAACAGTTCTCCATTCAGATAAAAAGGCATGGGAAGGACATGAATATCCAGTTCCTCTGCTTCTTGTTTTAAAATGCCACTGTGGCTGTCAGCCATGATTCCAATTTTTTTCATTTTCCATTTATCTCCTGCGTAATTTATGAATGTGTTTCGCAACGCGGTTCTTTTTTATAAAGAGCTACACTTTCTCGGAAGCGTTTTTTGTTCAGCTCCCGCATCTGGGAAACCTCGTTTTTCTTTACGAAACCATGACTTTCCATAAAGGTTCTTTGATCCAGCTGGTCCATATATATGGAATAATCCGTATCCTTCTCTGTTGAAATCTGTTTGAGAAGCCCGGTACCGATTCCGTTTCTGCGGTAATCTTTGCTTACATAAAGAAAGAGGATATTTCCGGGAGTCGGTTTCTCCGGGGAAACAGTCAATTGTTTTTTCATATCCTGAAGTTTGTTAAAATGCTCCAGATTCTTCCGGCCTTCCTTAGTAAACTTCAGGCGCAGGAAATGATAGCCTTTTTTCAAACGGAAAACCGGGGCAAAATGGCCATGAGATTCTTTACCGGTAATGAGCACCCCAACTACCTGATCCCGGTAGGTTGCCACGGTAACGCTATCTCTGTATATCATATAGGTGTAAAAGAAAAGTCTGGTCAGACGTTTTTCGGTATGTGTTTCCTCAAACTCCCAGCGGTCTTTATAATTCCTTCGGATAAATTCCCGGATTATTGAAAAATCTTCCTTTTCTGCTTTCCGGTAGGCAGGTGCTTTTTTTAATAACATAGTCCATATCTCCTGTATTTTTTCATAAATAACTATCCTATACTTTAAAAGATGATCTGCAACTTAACATCAACTGTTTCTCAACAATTGTTGAAGTTTATGAAAAAGTTTATATAAAATAAAAAAACAACGGAAGAACCTCATGAAAAATAAGGTGTCCGCTGTTTTTTGGTTTTATGGATATGTGTAAAATATTTGTTTTACAGTATAACAGTAAAACGACAGCCGCTTCCGGGAATATTTTCCACGGAAACGGTTCCCTTACACAGGTTCAGGATCTGTTTTACAAGGGCAAGTCCAAGACCGTTTCCCTCCTGTTTATGGGAACTGTCGCCCTGGTAAAATTTGTCAAAGATATGTTTCATGGAGTATTCACTGATCTGGGGGCCTTCGTTTTCTATGGAAAAACGGATCTTTTCTCCTTCCGGCATCATCCGGATATAGATCGTACCACCACAGGGACTGAATTTGATAGCATTGGAAAGCAGATTGTCCCATACATGACAGATGAGATTTTCGTTTCCAAGATACTCCACATCCATCATGTCCACATCAAATTCAATTTCTTTTTCTGACCATTTCGGTTCCATCATAACAATGGATTGTCGGATCTGCTCATCCAGACGGTACCAGTTCTGACGGGTCTGGATCGACTGGTGTTCGATTTTGGACAGCAGCAGGATATTTCCTGCCAGGTGGGAAAGCCTTCTGGTGTTAAAAAGGATTTTGCTGATGTACTGCTCCTGCTCTTCTGATATAGGCATGTCATCATCCTGCAGCAGAGTTGCATAACCCTCAATAGCACTGATGGGAGTTTTGAATTCGTGGGAAACATTGGAAACAAAGTCTGTCTGCAGAATCTCCGTTGCTTCCAGTTCCTGGACCATCAGATTGAAATTAGAATAAATATCTCGTATTTCCTTCATTTGCTTTTCCGTTTCCAGTCGGACGGAAAAATCACCTTCAGCAACCTGTTGCATGGCTTTTTTCAGCTTTAGTACAGGACCGAAATACCGGATACTGAGGAAGTTGTTAAGGACACCCCCTGCGATCACGCTGGCTAGGATGATCCATACGATGTTCGGAACAGCTGAAATATGCAGCACATCCATAACAAGCCAGGATATCAGAGATACACAGGCGAGCTCCGACATGATCATAAAGATAAAACGTAAACGAATGCTTAAATTTATGAAGGGTTTCTTTTTCATGCCTTTATCACCTTATATCCAACTCCACGGATCGTCATGATCTTAAAATCCGGATTATCGCGAAAGCGTTCCCGAAGCCTTCCAATGTGGACATCTACTGTGTGGGCATCGCTTGCGGAATCATATCCCCAGATATCATCCATAAGCTGTTGCCGGGTAAAGATTTTTCCCGGAAAAGAAACCATCTTATATAAGAGCATGAATTCTTTCTGAGGAAGTACCATACTTTCCGAGGAGGTGGAGACCGTCAGGGAATCGCACTCCAAAATGGTATCTCCGATTCGCTGTTTCCGCTCATTGATCATCTGTGCTCTGCGGAGAAGTGCACCTACCCGCAAAACCAGTTCATTGATATTGACCGGTTTCACCATATAATCATCGCTACCGGACAGAAATCCCATACGCATATCATCAAAAGCATCTTTGGCAGTGACCATAAGTACAGGAATGGAATCTCCGGCATCTCTGAGTGAGCGGACCAGTTCATAGCCATCCATGTTGGGCATCATTATGTCCGAAATGATCAGATCGTAATAATCTTTTTCCAGGGCATCCAGCGCTTCCTGCCCGTCAGAGACCCCTTTTACTGTATAACCGTTTTTTAAGAGGACATGCCGGAAAAGCTGGCGGAGTTCCAGGTCATCTTCCGCAATGAGAATTTTAAACATTTTTACATCCCTATTCCTTGATCTTTTCAATGTCCATGTTTTCAGGCAGGATACAGCTTAAAACAATGGATATGATAAATACAACAGCAACTACATTTTGCGCAAAAACGGACTGTATGATCGACGGGAAAATATCTCAGATCCCGCTCTCACTTGCTGTGGTGAATCCGATTCCGATAGCAAGTGAAAGAGATAGGCGGCAGCAGTCCGATGTGAAACAAACTACTATTATAAGAAAAATTACGGAATAATCATAACATAGATTCGTTGTGGAAACCAGACGGATTTTGATGAATAAATGTAATAATAGATGAATTAGGTCATATTATGAATATTTATACACGAAAAAAAGAAATACCCTCTTGCATTTTCGAAACTTTTACTGTAGAATTATTAACCAGGTAAACACAAATGTATGCCATACCCGAACACTGATTACAAAGATGTAACCAATCTTAACTGTATCAGTGTTTTTTAATATACAATGGGGAAACGAGGAAAAAATTATGGAAAAAAAGCATGAAATGATGAGTCTGGAGGACTCCGAACAGCTGAAAGGCAGAATGAAATTCTTTGAAAAGGAACTGGTAGAGAATCATCACATCGATCCCAACCTTTATGTGGAATACGATGTAAAAAGAGGACTTCGTGATTCCGCAGGTAAAGGTGTTCTCACAGGTCTTACTGAGATTTCCGATGTTACCGGCTATAAGCTGGTCAATGGCAGACGTATTCCTGCAGACGGTGCATTGTATTACCGGGGAATCGATGTGCAGGATATCGTAAACGGACTGAAGGACAGACGTTTTGGTTTTGAGGAGACGATCTATCTTCTGATTTTCGGTAAGCTTCCCAGCAAGGAAGAGCTTTCCAGATTTCTTGAGCTTCTTTCTGACATGGAGGATCTGGGAGGACGTTTTGTCCGTGACGTTGTCATGAAGGGAACCAATGCCAATATTATGAATGCTATGGAGCGCTGCGTACTTGCTCTCTATACATATGATGATAACCCGGAAGATATTTCTGTGGAGAATGTACTCCGCCAGTCTCTGGAACTGATCGCTAAGCTTCCTGAAATCGCGGTTTACTCCTATCACGCATACCGTCATTTCCGTAAAGACGAGACACTTTTTATCCGCAATCCGCAGAAGGGGCTTTCACTTGCCGAGAATATCCTTCTGATGCTTCGTCCGGACGGCAATTATACAGAGCTTGAGGCCAAGGTCCTTGATATCGCACTTGTACTTCATGCAGAGCACGGCGGTGGTAATAACTCTACTTTTACCACACATGTAGTAACATCTTCCGGAACAGACAGCTACTCTTCTACCTCTGCATCCATCGGTTCACTGAAGGGACCGCGTCATGGTGGTGCCAACCTGAAGGTCCAGAACATGTTTACAGATCTGAAGGCCAATGTAAAGGACTGGGAAAGTGATGAGGAGATCACAGCATATCTACAGAAAATACTGAATAAAGAAGCATTTGATCATGCAGGTCTGATCTATGGTATGGGACATGCAGTTTATACACTCTCCGATCCGCGAGAAGTGATCCTGAAACGTTTTGCACAGGCTCTTGCAGAGGAAAAAGGAATGATAGATGAATTTAAGCTCTATGATAAGGTTGAGGGTATTGCCGGAAAACTGGTCATGGAACACAGAAAGCTGTTCAAAAATGTTTGCGCAAATGTTGACTTCTACAGTGGCTTCGTTTACTCAATGCTTGGTATTCCGGAAGAACTTTTTACTCCGATCTTTGCCATCGCACGTATGCCTGGCTGGAGTGCACATCGTCTGGAAGAGCTGATCAGTGCCAATAAGATCATCCGTCCTGCTTATAAGTATGTGGGGCATCATGCAGATTTTGTACCTTTTGATGAGAGATAATAAACAGAATGATAAAAGCAGTGGGGATTTCTGATCTATTTAAGTTGGAAATCTCTGCTGTTTTTTTGTTCTCCTAAATTACAGAAAAACAGGATCATAACTATACATAATATATATTATGTAAAATAAATATCTGTTTTCACAAAAAAACAAGGCTCACCGCATAAGATATGATCGGATTGCCTTGTTTTTTGTGGAATCTTACTTTATTATTCTTTTCCTATCGGAAGCTCTTCAGCCAGTTTACAAGAGAATCATGCCAGATGTTGTCGTATACGGTCTTTTTCATCTGGTCATCTACGGGTCCGTTTCCTGCCATTTTTGCAAGGATAGCAGCCTGAAGTTCGCCTACTGTCATTTCTTCTGGTGTTTTGTGCGGATTTGGCGCAGTGACCGTTTCCGTTTCCTGTGTATTGGAGGATTCTGCTTCAGGAGTTGACGGAATATCCGCTGCGTTTGCTGTATTGTCAGAAGCTTTATCTGTATTTTCAGCGTTTGAAGCTTCTTTTTCCGGGGCAGCTTCTGTTACAGTGCTGTTTTCAGCCGCCTGCTCCTCTTCTGCCTCAGATGCAGCGTTTTCGTTCTCTTTTGTTGCGGCAGTTTCCGGAACATTAGTCTGAACCGGCTTATATTCCGGCATATCTCCTGCAGGAAGCCAGATCTCACCGCTGTTTGCTGCAACACGGACACGGATCCGTCCGCCCTGTGCGGAAACCTTCTGACCTGTGAGGGCACCTACGTATTCCGGAGCACTTCCTGTTGGAAGGTTCATCTCTGAATCACTGTCATCATTATTCACAGTAACGATCACTCGTATGCCTTCCAGATCTCTTGCAAAGGCAAACTGACGGTTTGTAAGAGCCAGTTCTGCGTAGGAACCGTAGCTTAATGCAGGAGTTCCCTGGCGGACCTTTCCGAGGGCTGCGATCAGTGCAGTACATGGGTTCTTTGTTGCAGCATCCGCATAATCGTTAAGATCAAGTGCCGGACGTAAGCTGGCATCGGAAAATTTTTCTTTTTTTCCGTCAATACCGAATTCTGAGCCGTAATAAATGCTTGGAACGCCAGGTAAAGTATAAAGAAGTACATGTACAGGAGCAAAATGTGCTTTGTTCTGCAATTTGGTATGAATTCGCTCTACGTCATGGTTGTCCACGAAATTGTAGAGGTCCAGATCTCCCATATTCTGAAGATATTTTACTGTATGAGCAATTTCAAAATAGTTGTGGTCATTATGTCCGCTGTAAAGTGCCTTGTGAAGGGCATAGTTAGTTACACTGTGAAGAGTCTGTCCGTTTACCCAACGGCTGTAATCTCCGTGAATGACCTCTCCCATAAGCCAGAAGTCTTTCTTAACCTCATCTGCGGTATGACGTAGAATACGCATGAAATCAAAATCCAGAACATCAGCGGCATCCAGGCGGATTCCATCAATATCAAATTCGGAAACCCAGAAACGGATCACATCACAGATATAGTTCTGTACTTCCGGATTGCGCTGGTTCAGCTTTACAAGAAGATTGTATCCACCCCAGTTTTCATAGGAAAAACCGTCATTATATTCGGTATTTCCGCCGAAATTTACATTACAGTACCAGTTAACGTAAGGGGAATGCTCACGGTTTTTCTGGATATCCTTAAAAGCGAAGAAATCACGGCCTGTATGGTTGAATACACCATCAAAGATCACGCGGATGCCTTTTTCATGGCAGGCTTTTACAAAATTGGTGAGATCTTTATTGGTTCCAAGACGGGAATCCAGTTTTTTGTAATCGGTTGTCTCATAGCCATGTCCGACACTTTCAAAAAGCGGCCCTATATATAAGGCAGTACATCCGATCTCTTTGATGTGGTCGATCCACGGCAGCAGTGTGTTCAGTCGATGTACAGGAGTTCCGTAATCATTTTCTTTTGGAGCGCCTGTAAGTCCAAGTGGATAAATATGGTAGAAGATTGCTTCGTTGTACCAGCTCATAATATTACACCTCTGTTCTAAAAATTTGCAATTTCCTGATAATTAGAGAAATTACACAAATATCTTCTCTATAATACCAGATTCCTATAATATAATCCAGAATAAATCAGCCAGTTTTTCAGCGAAAAATCCGGCATATTGCTAATTGCCGGATCTTATCGGATGGACATATGTTTATTCGTCAAATTCTGCAGTAACTATAAAGCCGCGTGGCGTATGCTCAATGCTTTTGATGATGCCCTCTTTGGATCTGATGCGGTCTGCGTTTCTGTAGCAGCCAGACATGGCTACTGCAGGCTCAATGATATAGCTGTAGTTCGTGGCAGAGAGAAATTCGGAGATCTTTACTTTATCGCCCACCTGTATCAGCCCCTGTCTTTCCATTTTAAATTTTTCTTCTCGCATAAACATGCCTTCTTTCTGTATAAATACGCAATGTGAATATATCTGTAAATACAATTAATTACATGTTTAAGATCTTTAAGAACCGGATGGGATCCGTACCAGAAGCTTCTGTCCGTCTTTTTCTACTGCTGTAAGAACGGGAATATGTTTTTTCCGCAGAGCATGAACGATGGGATACAGGGAAAACATGGCATTATCTGCAAAAACTGCTTCCGGTTTGTAGCGGAGGATTTCTTTAATTCTGTCTTTTATAAAGCTTTTCCATTCTGTCTTTTCCATGGAGAGTTCTCCGTAGATTCCGTTCAGAGTCAGCTCCGGTAATTGGGGAACCGGCAAATGTATGATCCTGGCAGAAGAAAGATCCGGAAGCTTTTGAAGTAGCATGTCTGTTTCTTTATTTCCGCCAAGGCTTACGATCACAGCTTCTTCATGGAAGGCGGCAAGACTGCTCCTGCAGGCAAGAACAGAATCCTCAAGGGTTCCGCAGGTCATGAGAAATCCTCCTTTATGACAAAAGGCTGCACTTTTAAGACCGGTTACCAAAGATAACTCCTCGCCTTCCAGGCCAAGCCAGGAAGAAGGAAAACTGCATTTGTAATTCATGGAATATTCTTTTTTCTGTGGCTGGATACAGTAACCGCCCCGGTTGGACGGAAAGATCACAAAAGCAATGTTGGTTTCCGAAAGGCGTTTTTGGCAGGGAATAAATTCCGGAAGTATAAGGATATTGGTATTTTCTGCCGGGGTATCACCCGAAGCGAGGGAAGCAGCATGTTCTGTAAGAACTTCTTCCACCCGTCTGTCTGCACGTTCATTTCCAAGGTAACGCTCGAATTTATTTTCCAGGATCATGCCTGCCACACTGACTGCCTGGAAAAAGGCTTCGTCATTACTGCTTTTGGAATCCCATCCCGGATTAAAATTGCCGATCAGTGTGGCAAGTTCATTTTTTTCACCGGTATTATCATTGATATCCAGAGGCTGGACAAAGGATTCATCGAATTTTAGTGCCAGTTCCTCACCTAGGATTTCCGGTCCAAGCTTCTCCCAGAGAAGGCCGAAGGCCGCATATGGGACGCCATTATCGCGGATACGGCTGTTTTTCTGATGATGATCATACTGTCCTCTGCCAATATCAAAAACAAGACCTTCATAGTTTTCAGGAACCTGGTTTCCACGTGTGATGGTAATCTCGGGATTCAGATATAAAAGCAGAGCGGCAGAAAAAACATCGTCTGCGTGAAATTTCCCGCTGTGGGTGAATGCGGATGCATTTTTTTGTTTGATTTTTTCCAGTAAATGATTCATATGAAACGCTCCTGTGTGTTTATTCTGCTCTTCAGTATACCACAGAAATGAAGAATAAACAAAGTTTCCTACAGTTAAAAAGGAATCCGTCCTGAAGACAGATCCCTTTAAAAATTTACGTTCTTTTATGTTTTATGTACAAAATAGGACGTTCATATTCAATTTTATTATAATGCGCAGATAATTTTATCCTGATATGCTTCCGGAACTTCTTCTTTATCCAGAGACATACTGATAATAAAGGAAACTTTGAAGGTTTCACCGATGGCACTTAACTGATCCAGTGTTCCGGTTGCGTCCTTTCCTTCAAGCTTGGCTGTTGTAAGGAAGCTGTCCAGATATACCTGCTCCAGATCATGATCCTGAGAGAGGATACCACAGATAAATCCTACAAATTCGTCCGCATTTTTAACCGGAAATCCGGAAACATCGATAAGGCGGACCTTGTTGTTCAGCTCATACATGTGCTTGGTGCTCTTGTCTAAGTAAACAATACTGCCGTTGGCGTCCTTAACAGCTCCGTTTACTTTGTCTAACAGTACTTTTGTTTTTCCTTTGCCTTTCTTTCCTACGATCAGTTCAACCATCCTGTTTTCCTCCTTAGACACATATAATAATTTTGAATAAAATTGCTATTGATATGCTTCAAATTATAGTGCATTGTGAATAAAATTGCAAGGGCTTTTTGAAAAAAACTGGTAATTTTAATCAAGCTTTACTGCTCTCTTTCATTTTCCATTTGTGCTTTTGCTTTCCTTCCGATCCGGGCAGTGCTGTTCATGATACTGGCCCGGGTAACCTTGTCGTTTCCGTACTTCAGACGGATGGAATCCAGTGCTGCATCCAGTTTCTGCTGGCGTTCCTTCTTGTGAGTATCCTCAAAAAAGGACAGTTGTTCAAAGGAATCATCCGTAAGACCGGTCAATGATACTCCCAAGAGCCGGAGTGGCTGTCTCATCCAGGACTCCTGAAAGAGGTTTTGGGCATTTCTGTAAATCTCTTCTGTGATATCGGTGGCATTTGGCAGTTTAGTCTGATGAGATTTGTTTCGAAAATCCAGGGTACGGAAGGTTACAGAAATGCAGGTGCATTTTTTCTTTTTGCGGCGCATGCGGGCGGCCAGAATATCGCATTGTTCCAGCAGAATCGAAAGTGCCTGCTCCAGTGAGACCAGATCATCGTTAAATGTAGTTTCCAGACTGAATCCTTTTGCTTCATCAGGTTTTGCTTTCACAGGGGAGTCATCAAGGCCACGGGCATACTGATATAACTGCTGTCCTGCTTTTTCACCGAGAAGTGCCTGTATCTTTGCTTTTTTTTCATGAGCCAGATCTCCGATGGTTCTGATCCCTGCGTCCTGCAGTTTTTTTTCAGAGGATCTGCCAAGAAAAAGAAGCTCTCTCACTGGAAGAGGCCACATTTTTACAGGGATTTCTTCCGGAAATAAAGTATGCACCTTATCTGGCTTTTCGAAATCAGAGGCCATTTTTGCAAGAAGTTTATTGGTGGAGATGCCGATATTTACGGTAAAGCCGAGTTCTGTACGGATCTTATCCTTCAGCTCATGGGCAGTTGCCACTGGATCCGGGTAAATATAGGAGGTTCCGGTCATATCCAGAAAAACCTCATCAATGGAAAAGGATTCCATTACCGGTGCATAGGACCCACAGATTTTTTTGAAGGCTCTGGAACATTTATCGTATAATTCAAAGTCAGATGGAACGGCCACAAGATTCGGACATTTGCGAAAAGCCATAGCCATAGGCTCTCCTGTCTGGATTCCGTATTTTTTTGCAGGAATGGACTTGGCGATAACGATGCCGGTACGTTTACTGGGGTCTCCGCCAATACAGGAAGGGATGTCTCTCAGATCCGGAAGTCCCATCTTTACTCTTTTTGCTGCTTCCCAGGAAAGAAAAGCACTGTTTACATCAACATGAAAAATCAATCGTTCCATATAGAGTTCTTCTTTCAATTGTATAAAGTGTGTCTATTATATCTATTTACAGATTTTTGCAGACAGCTGATCAAAAAGGTTCCGATATTCCTCTTCTACCTGTGAAAAAGGGTATTGCCGGTATTGGATCGGAACATGGACAACCGGTTTTGGAGTGTCCGGTGTTTCATTCAGAAGATATTTCAGGTCATACCAGAGCAGGTCATTGTCGATCTCCTTCAGCTTCTGCTCTTCTATGGCAGAAAGTCCGGATCCCAGATATTTCTGATAGATAATGTTTAAAAGAGCTTCCTCCTGTTTCCGATACGCAGGAAGACTTTTCTTAAATGGTCTTGGAACATCGGACATATAACATTCGCTGGCATCGTGAAGAAGGGACGCCAGTATAAGACGGCCGGAATAGCCACGTGCTTCGGCTTCTTTGGCACAAAGGATGCAGTGTTGCCCTACAGAGAAAAAAGTCCTTACATGACCATTTCCGCGGCATAGAAGAGAAAGTGCGTGTGCAATGTCCTCAATGCAGATCAGCTCTTCGTCTGGATGTGTCGGATCAAAATGTTTTCCAGTGTATGTGGTAATGCAGTCGCCCATAAAGTGTTACGCCTTTCTTTAAGCTTATGAATAAATATGATTATTTATTATAAACACCCAGAGAAAGTGTGTCTATATGATCGCGAAATAAATTTCGGGAACTGTTACAGAAAAACAAAAGAAATACATGGCTGTTTTACAAATATGAGTGATTCTGTGCTATAATACAAAAAAACGACAGGGAGATCATCAGCGATGAAACATATGGAAGAAATGAAGATTGCCGGATTAGCCATGGCATTATGTATCGTGATGCTGGGAATCTATATCGTCGTCCCAAAGGATGGAACGGTTTCTCATCTTACTGCTATTCCGGATAATAATGCGGCGGAGCCTGTTACAGATTCTACATCAGAGGGAACTGCTGATGCGGATTTTCCAATCTATACAGAGGACAGCTACAGCAGTGAGCCCGAGAGTTCGTATTCTTATGACGATACTGGGGACGGAGATTCCTATACGGAAGAGCCGACTTATGATCCAGGTGATAATTCTTACGACGGCAATACGGATAGTGAAGCCAATGGAGCAGATACCTCGGATACTTCAGATACATCTTCAGATGGAACCGGTGAAGACGCAGGCAATTATGAAGATCCGGACAGTGGCTCCGGTGAAGTGGTCGATGACAATGATTACAGTGGTACTTCGGATACGGATCTTGATAGCAGTGAGACCGAAGATACCGGCAGTGATGGCACCGATGATATAGTAGAAATTAACTGAATGTAAAAAAAAGAATAAAAAAGCAGATCTGCGAAATAAAATTTCAAACAGATCTGCTTTTTTGTTTTTGGTATGGAATCCTGTCAGTTGATGTTCTGGAGCAAGGATGTCATTTCCTGATAAAGAACATCCTTTGAGGACGCACCCATGACGATGGAAATAAATGGCTTCCCATAACCATTCTGGCTTAAAAGTGCCAGACAGTTACCGGCTTTATCGGTTGTTCCTGTTTTTCCTCCAAGGATAGTGACATCCTTAGGAGTTGCTGCCTCTCCGGTAAGATAATGATCTGTAGCGGGTAAGGTAGCACTTGCATCGGAGCCATCGGAATGCTTATAGCTAACTGTATAAGATGCCATTTGTGTGATGTCTGTAAACTCCGGATAATTCAAGGCTTCTTTCAGCATCAGATAAATGTCATAAGGCGTTGTATAATGATTTTCGTCCTGAAGACCATGGGGATTGGTAAAGTGAGTTCCTGTACAGCCAAGTTCTGCAGCAAAGCTGTTCATCATCTCTACAAATTTATCTGTTGATCCACCTATATGTTCCGCAATGGCAGATGCTGCATCATTGGCAGAATAAACAAGAAGACAATGAAGAAGCTGATCCATGGTAACCTGATCTCCCGCCTGGAAACCAGCTACCTGAGAACCGGATTCCAGGGTAACATTCTCCTGTGAGATCGTTACTGTATCGTCCATGTTTCCATATTTCAGTGCAAGCATAGCTGTCATGATCTTTGTGATGCTGGCAGGATAAACCTTGTTGTAGGCACCTTTTGCATAGAGTACCTTTTTATCACTGAGATTCAGAAGCACACCGGACTGGCTGTCATCCAGACTGACAGAATCCAGAGCAACATCTTTTGTAACAACACAGAGATCATGGGCGAAACCTGCCGCGCGCTGCTCTTCTTTGGAAGTCAGAGTATTATCAAACTCGGAGAATGCATTGAAAGAATTTGCAGGAGTGGAAAAATCTCCGCCCTTCAGCATGTAAACACCAAAACCGCCAGCTGTGCATAGTACGATCAGCAGAAGAAGGAGAAAAATGGTGTTGCGGATCCTTTTACGACGCATCCGTTTCATCCGGGTATTCTGAGCTTTACGTCTGGCAGAAACAGTTCTGTCAGACGGCATGGAAGTTGTTTTTGTCCCCTTGGAAGCTGTATGTGCAGCCCGGGAAGCCTGACCTCTGGAAGGATTGCCAGAACGTATATGATTTTTTACAGGTTCTTTACGTGTCATAAGTATTCCTCTTTCCGAAAGTAGGTATCCGATTTCTGACCTTTTTTCTGTAATTCTTTATTATATGCACTGCTCTGCAGTCCTACATTGAGAACAAGTCCCATACCCATAAACAGACTGATCAGAGAAGTAAGACCATAGCTTACAAAAGGAAGCGGAGTACCTGTGTTTGGTGCAAGGCCGGTAGCAACACAGATGTTGATGAAGCTCTGTATGGAAACAATGCTTCCAACACCGCAGCATATGATCTTACCGGCAAGATCCTTGGCCCGCAGGCTCATACGGATACATTCAAAGGTGATCAGAAACAGCAGCAGTACGATCAGAGTACAGCCGATAAATCCGTACTGCTCTCCAGCCACTGCAAAAATAAAGTCGGTCTGATTCTCAGAAACAAAGTTTCCATCATTTACGGATGTAACACTGGTGTCATTACTGAAAGCACGTCCCACAAGCTCTCCGGAGGCGATGGCTGTTTTTGAGTTGTTCTGCTGTTCAATATCATCTGCGTATTCTTCGTTCTCCGGATACAGGAATGACATGATACGGTTTCTCTGGTAATCCTGTATCAGTTTCTGATCCGGCTGCACGATAATGGACAGAAAGATGATGGCCAGAGGAATCGCGATCAAGGCTACACCTCCGATGATCTTATAACTAAGTCCTGCGATGTAGATCAGAATACAGAACAGGACTGTTACGGTGATGGTGTTTTTCATATCCGGCTGTACATAGATCAGCATCAGTGGGATGACCAGAAGGACAGCTGATTGTATCAGAGTCTTTAAGGTATTCAGATCTTCCTCATGATCCATAAAAAATTTGGCAAAAAACAGGATGATGATGATCTTTGAAAGCTCGGTAGGCTGGAAACGGATAAAACCTAAATCCACCCATCTGGCAGCACCATTGGCGCTGGATCCGAAGAACCGGACAGCCAGAAGCATAACGATATTAAATCCATACATGATCCATTGAAAATTCAGCAGCCAGGAATAATCCATCAGTGAAAGGATCAGCATAAAGACTACACCGATGATCACACCCAGAAGCTGACGTGTGCGAAGGTAGTCGGCAGCTGTTCCTACAAGCTGAATTCCAATAAAGCTGATCGCCAGGAGAAAGATCACCAGTCGAAAATTGTAAAACCGCAGCTTATACTGTTTAATCATAAATTATGCATCTCTTTTCTTAAGTACGGGTATGACTGCATGCAGAACAGGTGGTTCCTGTGTGATCTGTATGGTCACCCCTGGTTCATCAATTACAACGTATTTTTTTACGGCATGTATCAGATCGTTCCGTAAAAGCTTCATCATCTGTGGAGAACAGTCTATGCGTTCCGATACAAGAAGAAGCTTCATCCTGTCGCGTGCATAGCCTGCAGAGTGGTTTTTCCCGGAGAAAAATCCCATAATCATTCCTCCTGTGATGAAAAATGTCAGACAGCAAAGCGTCTGTTATTTTCGAAAAATGCTGCCAAGACGGTGGAATACACCATTTTTTCGACGCACAGTAACATAAGGGACCTCTTCGCCCATAAGCCTCCGGCAGATATTGCGATACTCTTCTTCTGCCTGGGAATTTTTTCCGGATAAAGGTTCTCCCTGATTTGTGGAGATTACGATCTGTTCATCATCCAGGATCGCACCGATCAGATCTACAGCCAGGATTTCCAACACATCTTCTACGGACATCATATCACCTCTGGCGATCATTTCCGGTCGAAGCCGGTTGATGATCAGCCGGATATCACGGAGCCCTCCGGACTCCAGCAACCCGATGATACGGTCTGCATCCCGGATCGCGGAAACTTCCGGTGTGGTCACGACCAGTGCACGGTCCGCTCCGGCTACTGCATTTTTGAATCCCTGTTCAATTCCTGCCGGACAATCCAGAAGGACATAATCGAATTCTTCCCGGAGATCATCGGTAAGCTTGATCATCTGTTCCGGAGATACGGCAGTTTTGTCCTTGGTCTGGGCAGACGGAAGAAGATACAGTTCTGAATGCCGACGATCCCGGATCAGTGCCTGTTTCAGGCGGCAGCTCCCATTGATCACATCAACCAGATTATAAACAATACGGTTCTCCAGTCCCATGACAACATCCAGATTTCGGAGTCCGATATCGGTATCTACAACTGCAACCTTTTTTCCCATGGCAGCCAGTCCGGTCCCGATATTTGCCACGGTGGTGGTTTTTCCAACACCGCCTTTTCCAGATGTAATGACAATGACTTCACTCATGTTTTCTGATTCCTCCTATAAAATGTTCCACACTTCTGGTATCCTCATAAAGTTTGTTTAGTCATTCGATACATTACTGGTATCGCTTGCTGCATAGCCAGTGAGAATGGTGCTTTCATCTGCAAGTCCGAAAATGTATTTAAAGATATCATTAGCTGCAAGGCAGGCATTACCGGATGCATATCCGTTTGCGATTCGTACAGATATTGCGTACTTGGGATCAGAAACAGGCGCATATCCGATAAAAAGTGCATTGTTCGGATGATAATAGTCAATCTCGGCAGTACCGGTTTTTCCTGCTACTTCAACTCCAAGTCTGTTAAACTGATCATGAGTCTGCACCACACGATACATACCGTCATGGATGTCATCCCAGATATTGCTGGAAAGATCCAGCTGTCCAGCTGTTTCGGAAGGATATTCCTTTATAAGTTTTCCTTTGGAATCCGTCACACGGTCCAGAAGGGAAAGCTTATAGATCGTACCGGAAGTGGCGATCGTTGACGCATAACGTGCAAGCTGGCTGGTCGTAAACGCATTGGTACCCTGTCCAATATAGGAAGGGACGGCGTTTTTGTCAGAAACCTGCGGAGAAGCTTCGGAAATTTCAATGCCGGTTTTCTGATCCAATCCCATGAGGGAAGCATATTTCTGAAGCATTCCAAGACTTCTGGCTTCAGAAAAGTTACCTTCGGAATCTTTACCAAGTTCGAAACCAATCGTAGTGAAAAATACGTTACAGGACTGCTCAATGGCTTCACGGATATCAAGAGAACCGTGGCCCTGTTTATTCCAGCAGTTGATCGGAGGTGTTACAAGGTCAAAGCTTCCTGTACATTCAATATATGTGCCATCATCTATTACGCCCTCAGACATGCCGGCAACAGTAGATAAGATCTTTAAGGTAGATCCTGGAGCCGTCTTCTGCTGTGTTGCCTTGTTGAAGAACGGGCTGGAAAGATCTGTGGAAAGCTTTGCATAATAATCAGTATCCATATTGTTGGTCAGACGATTATTATCATATCCCGGATAGGAAACACATGCGAGAACATTTCCGGTTGTAGTATCTGTGATCACCGCAGATGCAGAGCACGGAGCCAACGCAAGCTGGGCCGGTGTGATCTCAAGATTTGCGATCTTGCGATACATGAAGGTGTAGGCATCAAGACCACCGGAGGCCATTGTCTGATACAGCTCGTCTTCTTTGGAAAGAACGCCCTGTTCATAGAGAACAAGACACAGATCTTCTCCACTGATGGTGTCTTCCTGAAGCATATATTTATACAGAAGCTTTGAAAAGCCTGTATCTGTTTTCAGGTAATCAATGATATAGGCGGTAAGAGCCTGATAGATCTCTTCAGAATCCAGATATTCTCCGGAGGTTGAGATCTGGGAAATATCGATCCAGTTCTGACTGGCAGCGTAGTTCAGATAATCCTTCAGACTGATACTCTGATCATTTTTCCAGGCTTTGTATGTTTCATCTGAGGTATCAATGGAATCACTTTTCAGTACCTTCAGGGTATTGGTAAGAAGATCATCACAGATATAGGTAAGATATTCCTGCATCTGCGTATCTTCATCCTTATAGGCTGGAGGATTGTCACCTGTCAGCCTGTTACTTATTGTATCAAAAACCTGTTGCTGTTTTTGCTGAAATTTGGCGTATAAATTTTTTTCTGTATCGGAAGCATCTGCATCGCTGAATTTATTGATATCGATCACACTGTTTGCGATCAGTGCATTGTATACATCATAGATTGGGATGGTGATCTTACTTGCATCTTTCTCTGCTTCATAATCAAAGCTTTTATTTGGTGTCAGTTTAGAGAGGACAATACCGGCAACACGCTGTTCCAGGATTTGGTAAATACTCTTCTGCCAGTCGGAATCAATGGTCAGATAAACATCGTTTCCGGCCACAGGATCAACAGTTTTGGAATTGTCGATATCAAGGACTTTACCAAGATTATCAACTGTGACCGTTTCTTCTCCATCTTTTCCCTGAAGTTCAAGCTCCATATACTGTTCGATCCCGGCTTTTCCAACAACCGCATCATTGGAATAATCAGGATTATCCTTACGAAGGGTTTCCAGTTCTTCAGAAGAGGCCTGGCCTGTGTAACCGAGGATCGGCGCCATACTCTCATCGTCCACATATTTTCTGGTGGAATCTTCTACAATGTCAATACCCTGGAGAGCGGCCTGATTTTCTTTTATGGCTGCCACAGATTTTTCACTGACATTTGTTGCAATGGTCACCGGCATATATTTCTTGAAACTGTTGGTGTTCAGCTGATAGCGCATGATCGCAATTTCGAGGATTTCCTGTTTGGTAAGCTCTTCCGGAAGAGAATGTGCGGCAAGTTCTTCCGGGGTGTAGGCATCTTTTCCGTAAAGAACGATAGAAAATCCGTTGCTTCCGGTAAGATGATCCATGATCTGGGCTGCGGTTGCGTTTTTCTGTTCATCACTGAGATCATCAATCTGTGCTTCTCCGTAAATATCCGCACGGAAACGGTTAAGAGTAAATCCTTCATCTACATCAAAAGCATAGTCGCCATGATCATTGACGGTAATATGAAAATTATCAGATAAGCTGTCCCCATTTTTGGAAAGGATCTGTAATACCTGGTAGGCGATACCGTTCAGAGTCAGATTCTTTTCTCTGGTGCTGTTGTATGTACCGCTATCTTCGAATGTGACAGAATATGCAAGTACATTGGAGGCGACAACTGTGCCGTTACGGTCATAAATATTACCACGGGTGCTTTTGATCACGCGTGTTTTGGTGGTACGTGTCTGAAATTTACTGATGTAATCCTCTCCCTGTATGATCTGCAGACTGAAAAGCTGCCGGACCAAGACAGATGACAGAAAAATAAATACGATCACAAGAACTGTAGTACGTTTCAGACGGATTTTTTTGATGATTTTTTTTATTTTAATTCCCAAATAGACTCACTTTCTTTCCTTACAGTATCCATTAAGTGGTAGTTGATCCAGTAAAATACCCGGTATACGATGATGGTGAGAAAAACCGTATATACAATCTCGGGGATAATGATCCTGTATATGTAGGTCCAGAATCCAAGACGGCCTCTGAGCAGAAACTGGAGGCCATACACAGCCAGATTATAAAGAAGATCTGTTCCTGCTACAAGAAAAAGCGGAACTTTCAGATCATCATCATAAAAACTGCGGAATGCATAGCCGCTGATAAAACCTATATACATATAAATCAGTGCATAAAATCCAAACAATGATCCATAAAAGAGATCGACAAAAAGCCCGGAAAAAAATCCAGTCCACAGACCGACTTTTCTTCCACGCATAAGTCCCATGGATACACACAGGATCAAAAGCAGATTTGGAGTGATGGATCCAATGGAAATACGGTCCATTACTGTGCACTGAAGGAGAAAACAGACAATGATAGTGATAAATAATATAATCCTATTTTTCATTGGACGCATCCTCCGATTTGTCTATCGCGTCCTGTTTATTGGTGGTGATCACAAATACATCTTTCAGATGACCGAAATCAACCGGTGTAACGATCGTACCTGTTTTTGTCAGGTTATTGGGATCCTGCTGGATCTCACTGACATAACCAATAAACAGTCCTTCCACATATTTTTCACTGATGTTCGAGGTGACAATACGTTCTCCGACTGTTACCTTGTTATCCTGATCGTAAAGCTGCTCAAAGCTTAATTTGCCTTCATCGATCAGTTTCAGATCTCCAGTGACAACGCAGTTGTCGGAAGTACTGACTGCCATGGCACTGACATTGCTGCTGTCATCGATGATGGAACGGACAGTAGCCCAGGAAGGTCCCACTTCTGTAACGATACCCACAAGACCCTTTCCGGCGATTACGTTGTTATCAACCCGGATCCCGTTATTACTGCCTTTGTTGATCATAAAGGTATCATACCAGTTTCCGGGATCTTTGGAGATTATCCTTGCGGCAACCTTGGGATAGTCGGTATATTCCTGATCAAGATCGTAAAGTTCCTTCAGGCGTGTGAGCTCTGTCTGGTCCTGGATCAGGATGTTATTCTGTTCCGTAAGACTGTTGATCTGACTTTTCAGCTCTTCGTTTTCCTGAAGCACGTCCTGTTTATCACGAAGATTGTTTTTTACATTTCCAAATATATCGCTGACACCGGCGATCCCCTTTTCAAAGGGAACGATAAGAAAACCGGCTGCCTCCTGAAGTGGTGCGGAAGAGGTTCCGGAGGCTGCTGTAGCTACAATGCAGCTTCCACAGAAAAGTGTCATGATTACCAGAAGATGTTTACTTTTTAAATTAAAATGAAAACGCACTTTTTTTCGGATGTTTTTCATTATATATGCCCCTTTACAGTTTTTTCTGCTTTACCGGCTGGGCCCATTTGCGCAGGTTTCTGTCGCGGATGATCTTTTCCAGGCCGTATGCTGCAGAAGTTTCATACAGATCAGAAAGATTAAAGGCAAATCCTGTATAGCTAGCCAGATAGTTATCTATATAAGGAAGCCGTGTACTGCCGCCGGTCAGATAAATGCCCTCTTTTGCGATATGATAAGCAATCTGTGGCGGGGTACGTTCCAGAAAAGATTTCATCTCTGTTGCGATCTGGTTCACACAGTTGGCGATCCCTTCATTAACAACGTAGGCAGAAATAACTTCTTCTCGTGGAAGTCCGGAAATACTGTCGATCCCGACTACTTTTCGGGCTTCTTTTTTCTGATCATTCAGTCTTCCCATAACTACTTTCAGACGTTTTGCAGTTCGTGTTCCAATCTGAAGATTATAATGTTTTCGGATCTCGCTGCAGATAGATTCGTTCATCTGTCTGCCTCCGATGGGGATCTTACGGCTGATGATGATCTTGCCGTCGGTTATGATGGAAAACTCTGTACTCTGTGCACCGATGTTTACGATCATGCTGCCCTGATTCTTTTCAGGGTCGATTCCCATGGCAATGGCATCTGCAATAGGGGACTCCACCATAAAAACACGGTTTTTCCGCAGCCAGTGACCATTGACCAGATGATAGTATGCCCTCTTTTCAATAGCAGTCATATCAAGTGGTACGGAGAAATACATGTCTGCTCCGAGACCGGATGTATGATCGATTTTTTTTATCATGCTGTAAAGGACGATCTCCTGCAATTCCAGATTTGCCAGCATACCGAAAGCCATAGGAGAATTTACGGAAATATCTGCAGGTGATTTTTCAAACATTTCATAAGCTTCGTTCCCTATGGCAAGGATCCGGCGTCCTCTGTAGGCTACCATGTTCTTTTCTATGTAACTTTTGTTTCTGAAAAATGAATAGACTTTTACAGAGCTGCTTCCAAGGTCTACTCCGTAATTATTTCTAAAAAGCATAAATCTGTCCCTTCACTTAAGTATATTCATCAAAAATCCCTTTTTCGCGGAAACTGACATACCTGTGATCACCGATGATGATATGATCCAGAAGATGGATGCCGAGGAGTTCACCACAATGATAGATCCGTTCCGTAACATCCAGATCAGCCTGGCTGGGGGAGGGATCGCCTCCTGGATGATTGTGGACCAGGATCAGGTTCACCGCTCGATACTTTACAGCTTCTACAAAGACTTCTCTTGGTGTGATCAGTGTGGCATTGACAGTACCGCGGCTTAAAAGCTGTTCCCCCGACAAATGGTTATGTCCGTCCAGCATCATGCAGTAAAGCAATTCCTGTTCTTCATGCCGGAGCCGCTCCATATAATATTTCGCAATGGTTACCGGATGGTGAAAAGACAATTCCGGTTTTGCAGCTGCGGTTGCCATACGCTTGGAAAGTTCCCCGATACATTTCAGCTGTATGGCTTTTACCTTACCGATCCCATGGATCTTCATCAGTTCCTGCATGGAAATATGAAACAGTCCAAGCAGGCCACTGTATCCGGTCTGTTTCGATAAATTCAGGATTTTATCTGCCAGAGTCAGGGAACTGGATCCCTGTACGCCACAGCGCAGGATCACGGCAAGAAGCTCTCGATCGCTTAAGGACTGTTCTCCTTCCCGCAGACATTTTTCATACGGACGCTGATAATCTGGCATTTCCATTATAGTATCTTTCATATGATTTCCCTTTTCGCTCTCGAAGAAGGGGATGCAAAATTGCAGAAGTTATTTTAGCATAAAAAAGCAGGGATGTACACTCTATCCCGGAAATTTCCACTTTTTTCACATTTTGTTTACAGGCAGGGCATAAACAGAAGCGACTGCTTCTGCCACCTTGATCCCGTCCATCGCTGCGGATGTAATGCCTCCGGCGTAACCGGCGCCCTCTCCGCAGGGGTAGATCCCTTCTATATTGGAAGTGAGCTTTTTCGGTTCCCGAACGATCCGTACAGGAGAAGAGGTACGGCTTTCTACTCCTTCCAGCAATGCATCCGGTCGGTCAAAACCGGAAAGCTTTTTTCCAAAAGCATGGATTCCTGCTTCAATGGAATCGCCGATCTCTTTCGGGAAAATACTGCGGACATCGGTAAGTGTATAAGCTCCTTTGATACAGGGGATTACATCTTCAAGCCTGGTACTTTTCTGATGGGTACAGTAATCTTTGAAAAGCTGTACCGGAATTTTTCCGTTTCCGGCTTCCCAGGCAGCGCGCTCCAGTTTTCGCTGCAGAGCGATTCCGCCGAGAACTCCCTCTTCAGGAAAATCAGAAGGGTTTACCGTAACGATGATAGCACTGTTGGCATTATGGCTGTCACGTGCCTGATAGCTCATACCATTCACTGCAAGCATACCTTCTTCAGAAGATGCATTTACAACATATCCGCCGGGACACATACAGAAAGAATAAACGCCACGTCCGTTTTCCAGTGTATGGGTAACCTTGTAGCTGGATGCACCCAGACGGTCGTTTTCCGGTTCCCCGTAAAGATCCTGGTTGATCATAGTCTGCGGATGTTCCACACGTACCCCCACTGCAAAAGATTTCGGCTCCATGTTAATATTGTGTTTTTCCAGCATGGCAAACGTATCTCTGGCGCTGTGGCCGGGAGCAAGAATGCAGATTTCTGCCGGTATTTCCTCTTTTGCATTGACAATGACTGCAGTAAGCTTCCGGTCACGGATCATCAGATCAGTTACTGTGGAACGAAAACGGAATTCCCCGCCCATTTCTTCAATCTGATGACGCATAAACTGAACGATACCTACAAGCTGATCTGTACCAAGATGAGGCTTTTGCTGGTAAAGGATCTCAGAGGGAGCTCCTGCCTCCACAAATCGGGAAAGAACTTCCTTTCCTCTTCCAAAAGTATCTTTTACCAGAGTATTCAGCTTTCCATCGGAAAAAGTCCCTGCACCGCCCTCTCCGAACTGTACATTGGAATCCGGATCCAGGATGCCGTTTTTCCAGAAATTTTCCACGGTTTCCTGGCGTTTGTCTGCTTCTTCTCCCCGTTCCAGTACCAGTGGACAGTACCCGGCTTTGGCCAGGTACCAGGCACAGAATAATCCTGCAGGTCCGCTTCCGATCACTACAGGACGATGGGACAGAGTTTCAGAGCCAGAGGAGGGGAAATGATATTTCTTCTCCGAGGTTAACATAATATTTTTATCGTGAACCTTTTTGAGAACACGGGATTCGTTATCCAGTTTAATATCTACAGTGTAGACAAATTTTTTGTCCTCTTTGTGCCGGGCATCCAGAGATTGTTTTCGGATCTCATAGGTGAACGGCTGATTTCCAAGACGAAGCATTTTTGCTATTTTTCGGTGAAGCTGCTCTTCTGTATGAGTGATGGGAAGCTTCAGCTGTGTGATCCGGATCATTTTTCTTCCTCCTTTGCTGCCCAGATACCGGCGGTAGCTCCGCTTGACCATGCCCACTGCAGGTTATAACCTCCGCAGGTACCGTCAATGTCAAGGAGCTCTCCGGCAAAATAAAGACCTTTATGAAGTCTGGACTCCATGGTTTTGCTGTGAACTTCAGACGTATCCACTCCACCGGAACAAACCTGTGCCTGTTCGAAGGAAAGGCCGTTTTTTACCGGGAGACGAAAATCGGTGATCCCGCGGATAAGATCCTTCTGTGCACATAAAACACGGATCAGTTTTTCAGGAAAAAGTCCGATGAGAAGTTCTTTTTCTGTTTTGTAAGGACAGGCTGCTTTTCTGCGCTCCAGGTATTCTTCCAGCTCTTTCCGGTTCAGTTCCGGGAAAAAATTTATGGAAAGCTCCACATTTTTGTTTTCATGGACGGCACGGATAGCATAGCGGGAAATCTGGAATACCGGGATCCCGGATACACCGTAATCGGTAAGCTGCAGCTCTCCTTGCTGGGAGACTGTTGGTGTGCCGTCTATATAAAGTGTTATCTTCCCTTCTGTCCGTACACCACTCCAGCCGGAAAAAGAATTTCCCTTACATTTCAGAGCTGTCAAAGCTGGAAGGGGTTCGATCAGATGATGTCCGAGACTTTTTGCAATTTCATATCCGCTTTCGCAGGAACCTGCAACGGAAGACGCACGGGAACCATTTGCAAGGATCACGGCATCACCACTGTAGGTCCATCCGTCTGTATGGATCTTCCACTGTCCGTCTGCAAAAGACACGCCGGTAACGGTCTGATTGGTTTTCAGCTTTACCTTCAGGCTACGTGCCTTCATGACAAGAACATCTACCACACTCTGTGCCTGGTTGCTTCGGGGATAGATCCATCCGCTGCGGTCTGTGGTACAGATTCCCAGTTCCTGAAAGAATTTTAGAGTTTTTTCCACAGGAAACTGTGCCAGGGCATCCTTGGCAAATTTAGGATGAGATCCCCGGTAAGCGTTTTCATCCTGATTCAGGTTCGTCATATTACAACGGCCGTTTCCCGTAGCACAGATTTTTCTGCCGGGACGGTCATTTTGTTCCAGAACCGTAACTGCAGCTCCGTATACAGCAGCCTGAATAGCTGCCATAAGACCGGAAGCACCGGCTCCTATGACAAAGATCTGTTTTTTTAAGTCCGGTCCTTCGGATTTTTTCATAAGCTCACAAGTTCCTTATCAACCATATACTGAAGAGATTTCAGGATTCCCAGCTTTGCATGCTCCCAGGTGAGACCACCCTGGAAATAAACTGCATAAGGCGGTTTCATAGGACCATCGGCAGAAAGCTCGATGGAAGAACCCTGGATGAAAGCACCTGCTGCCATGATCACCTGGCTGTCATATCCCGGCATATCCCACGGCTCCGGTGTTACAAAGCTGTCTACCGGTGCAGCAGCCTGGATACCCTGGCAGAATGCTACAAGACCCTCCGGTGTTCCGAGAGTGACCGCCTGGATGATATCCTGACGTGGCTCTGTGCTGTTGGGAACTACCGGGAAACCAAGCTTTTCGTAAATGTTCGCTGCAAAAACAGCGCCCTTTAAAGCTCCTTTGGTGATCATCGGTGCAAGGAAAAATCCCTGATACAGAGAACGGTTTACACCAAGAGTTGCACCGACTTCCATGCCCAGTCCCGGGCAGGTCATACGGTAGGAGGCATTTTCCACACAGTCTTTTCTTCCTGCGATATAACCACCGATAGGAGCAAGGCCGCCACCTGGATTTTTGATCAGGGAGCCGACCATGATATCTGCACCTACATCACTGGGCTCGATGGTATCTACGAATTCTCCGTAGCAGTTATCTACCATGCAGATCACATCCGGCTTGATCTTTTTTACAAAAGAGATCAGCTCACCGATCTGTTTTACGGAGAAAGAAGGACGGGTCTGATAGCCTTTGGAACGCTGGATGGTTACCAGCTTTGTTTTTTCATTGACTGCTTTTCTGATGTTTTCATAATCAAAGGTACCATCCTCGAGAAGATCCACCTGACGATATTTTACGCCATATTCCGCAAGGGAACCATTGGACGGGCGGATACCGATCACTTCTTCTAGGGTATCGTAAGGCTTTCCTACAGGGGAAAGAAGCTCGTCACCGGGGCGCAGGTTTCCGAAGAGAGCAATGGCAAGTGCATGAGTTCCACAGGTGATCTGCGGGCGTACCAGGCAGGCTTCTGTGTGGAAGGTATCGGCATAGACCTGCTCCAGAGTCTCGCGGCCAAGGTCGTTGTAGCCATAACCGGAGGAAGCTCCGAAACAAGCCTCACTGACACGGTTCTTCTGCATGGCGCGGATAACCTTCATCTGGTTGTATTCTGCAGTCTTATCAAATTTCTCAAAACGTTCTTTCAGGGAATCTTCCACGGATTTACCGAAATCGTAAACTGCAGAAGAGATTCCAAGCTGTGCATATAATTCTTTCATGATCATTTTTCCTTTTTTATTTTATTTGGCAGGGAGGATTCCCTTTTCCCTGCATACAGAAAGCATGTAGGAAAGGATCCTGCTGTCATCGTAATCAAAGTTATCTTTATCTACCCAGGTTACTTCGCTTTCTCTGCGGAACCAGGTAAGCTGCCGTTTGGCAAAGTGTCTGGTGTCACGTTTCAGGATGCGAACGGCTTCCTCGTAAGGGTATTCTCCGTCCATCCAGTCCAGGATTTCTTTATAGCCCAGTCCCTGCATCGAAACCATTCCTCTGTGGCAGCCCATTTCCCGGAGCTTTTTTACTTCTTCTACAAGCCCGTTTTTCAACATCTCATCCACTCTTGTGTCTATGCGTTCGTAGAGAAGGGGACGGGGTGCGTTCAGGACAAAGTATGCCAGGGCATAGGGGCTGGTATGTTCTTTCTGCTCTTCATTATGTTCGGAGATCCTGGTACCGTTCTGTTTATAAAATTCCAGGGCGCGTATCACTCGCTTGACATTGTTCTCATGGATGTCCTGGGCTGACTTGGGATCAACCTGTGCAAGCATATCATGAAGAAATGAAGGGCCTTTTTGTTCTGCCAGCTCTTCCAGCTCCCTGCGGTAATGGTCATCCTGGTTGGAACTGGTAAAATCAATATCTCTGGTTACGGCCTGAATATAAAATCCCGTGCCGCCTACTAGGATCGGGATCCGGCCTTTATCATAAATTTTTTCCATGGCTTCTTTTGCCATCTGCTGGAAAAGGACAATATTAAAATCTTCTGTGGGCTCCAACACATCCACCAGATGATGAGGGACGCCATCCATTTCTTCCGGTGTGATCTTGGCGGAACCAATATCCATATGGCGGTAAACCTGCATGGAATCTGCGGAGATGATCTCTCCGTTTACTGCTTTTGCAAGGGCAATGGAAAGTTTTGTTTTTCCCACGGCAGTAGGTCCGGTAAGGACGATAAGAGGTTTTTTCATAGATTTTCTCCGTTTATGATAGGTATCTTACACGATACGTTTAAATTTTTTTTCAATCTCTGTCTTACTCATGGCAATGATGGTTGGCCTTCCATGAGGACAGTTATAAGGATTTTCCAGTGTCAGAAGTTCATCGATCAGCTTGTCGGCTTCCTGGGGTGACATGGAATGATTGCCTTTTACAGCAGCTTTGCAGGCCATAGTTGCAAGCCTTGCGGTAAACAGTTCAAATGCATCTTTGGAGCCGTCTGCAGTGAGATGGTCCAGCATTTCCAGAAACAGCTCTTCCTCTGTCATTCCCAGAAGACTGGATGGCACCGCACTGATACTGTACTCTCTTCCCCCAAAAGGTTCGATCTCAAAACCGAAATCTCGAAAATATTTTTCGTTTGCTTTTAACAGGTTTTCTTCCTCAAGGCTGAGTGAAACGATCAGCGGAGGGCTTACGTACTGAGACTGGATGTTCTGAGACTGGAACAGCTTTACGAACCGCTCATAATATACTTTTTCATGGGCCGCATGCTGGTCAATGATATAAAAATTATCTTCGAACTGTACCAGCCAGTAGGTGTCAAACAACTGGCCAATCAGCTTATGGCGGCTTCGGGATTCTGGTGCCAGAAGTTTCTCCTGAAAAAGCTCAAGCTGCTTTCCCCCAACGGATGGATATTCTGTACCTGGATCACTCTGCTCAGGCTCAGATTTATCTGGTATCTCATAGTTTTCGGATACAGCAGTCTCTGCCTGATTATCGGC
>ENA-OPXX01000200-OPXX01000200.1-human-gut-metagenome-genome-assembly--contig:-NODE-200-length-61311-cov-16.498139_pt1 | contig 61311 bp, 44 predicted proteins | sample MGYA00241771_ERZ502046 | MGnify/ENA primary metagenome ERZ502046 (study PRJEB25962, sample SAMEA2042006) | human gut metagenome | biome: human gut; feature: human-associated habitat; material: faeces...
GGTACCGTCATTATCTTCCCTGCTGATAGAGCTTTACATACCGAAATACTTCTTCGCTCACGCGGCGTCGCTGCATCAGGGTTTCCCCCATTGTGCAATATTCCCCACTGCTGCCTCCCGTAGGAGTTTGGGCCGTGTCTCAGTCCCAATGTGGCCGGTCACCCTCTCAGGTCGGCTATGGATCGTCGCCTTGGTGGGCCGTTACCTCACCAACTAGCTAATCCAACGCGGGTCCATCTTATACCACCGGAGTTTTTCACACTGCATCATGCGATGCCGTGCGCTTATGCGGTATTAGCAGCCGTTTCCAACTGTTATCCCCCTGTACAAGGCAGGTTACCCACGCGTTACTCACCCGTCCGCCACTCAGTCACAAAATAATCAGTCCCGAAGGAAATCAAATAAAGTGCTTCGTTCGACTTGCATGTGTTAAGCACGCCGCCAGCGTTCATCCTGAGCCAGGATCAAACTCTCATGTTAAAAGTTGATCTCAGTCAAGTTAAACTTGGCTAATTCGTTCATTCAGATAGAATCTGAATTTACTGTTTTAAAGGTCTTCAATTTTCATTGAAGCGTTCTGATTGATTCTCAAAATCTTTCAAGGTTTCTCACTGTTCAGTTATCAATGTTCTTTGTTTTGCTCTCTTGCGACAGCTTGATTATTTTATCAAATCGCTGTTCGTTTGTCAAGCACTTTTTTATTTTTTTTGAACTCTGTTTTAAGTTCTCTGTCTTGCGACAGCTTGTTTATTCTATCAAAATGTTTTTCATTTGTCAAGAACTTTTTTCATAACTTATTTAATCAGCTTCTTTCAAAGCAATATTATAAAGTCATGTCTGTAAAATGTAACTCACAAGCTCTACAACTCAATGTGTCCCGCGAGTCAGCTTTGATATAATATCATCCCGGCACACATATGTCAACGGATTTACTGCAATTAATTAAAGTAGTAAAACTATCTTAAAAAACACAAATTTTCTAAATTGTCTGTTTATTATATTCAATTCTCACAATTACTATCTGACAGCCTCTATCGCTTCCTTGATATTTGCCACACCGACAATCTCAATTCCACTAATATGCGACACTCCTGCAAGACACACTTTGGGAACAATACACTTTTTAAAGCCAAGCTTCTTTGCCTCAGCCACACGCTGCTCGGACATGGTAACTCCGCGTACCTCTCCGCTTAAGCCCACCTCTCCAAAGCATATGGTATCCTCACGCACTATAATATCCTTTTTGCTTGATGCGATTGCAAGCACTATTCCAAGGTCTATCGCCGGTTCGTTCATCCTTATACCGCCTGCTATATTCACATAAGCGTCACAGTCTGACAGTGACATGTTGGCTCTTTTTTCAAGGACCGCCATGAGTAGATTTACTTTATTATAATCTGTACCATTTGCTGTACGCCTTGGATTATTAAAAAAACTGTGACATACAAGAGCCTGTATCTCGAGAAGTATCGGGCGGCTTCCCTCTATGGAACATGTGACAATTGATCCTGATGCACCCTCGGGCTTACCGCTAAGCATATACTCCGACGGATTTTCCACCTCAACAAGTCCCTCCGCCTTCATTTCAAATACGCCTATCTCATTGGTCGAACCAAATCTGTTCTTAACGCCTCTAAGTATCCTGTACGACTCATATCTGTCACCCTCAAAATAAAGCACAGTATCAACCATATGCTCTAACGTCCTCGGTCCCGCAACCGCACCATCCTTTGTCACATGTCCTACTATAAAAACAGAAATACCCAGAGTCTTTGCAAGCTGCATAAGCACTCCGGTTGTCTCCCTGACCTGTGAGACACTGCCCGGTGCCGACGCTATCTCCTCATTGTACATAGTCTGGATGGAATCTATTACAACAACCTCCGGTTTTTTGCGTTGAATCACGTCTTTTGCTATATCAAGACTTGTCTCACATAAAAGCTCCAGTGAATCCGTAAAATCGCCAAGTCTGTCGGCACGCATCTTTATCTGATGCAGGGATTCCTCACCTGACACATAAAGTAATGGCACCTTTTTTTGTGAAAGCTCCCTGCATACCTGAAGTAGTAGCGTGGATTTTCCTATACCCGGATCTCCTCCCACAAGCACAAGTGACCCCCTCACAATTCCTCCACCAAGCACTCTGTCAAACTCGGCTATACCTGTCACTATACGCTCCTCTTTCTCGCTTTTTACTGCCGAAAGAGGCAGAACCTGTGCCGCCTTTGATTCTTTTTTTACTTTTCCCGACGAGCTTATCGACTTTTTATCTACGATTTCCTCTACAAATGTATTCCATTCCTTACAGGCCGGGCACTGTCCCATCCATTTTGCCGATTCATAACCACATTCCTGGCAGAAAAATACAGAGGTCTTTCCTTTTGCCATATTGTTCTCCTTTATAAAATACAAAAAGCCCGGCTTTCACCGGGCTAAAAATATGCTCTATTTTCTTGATACTTTGATATCGACTGAATCAACACCCTCAAGCTCTACGCTTAAGCTGAGCTTGCCGCCGAGATTTGTCTTCATAGTACCTGCAACAGCTCCAGCTATATCAATTTCGTACTCTGTCTCCTCTTCAAGGCCAAGAGTAATCTGAGCATCCTCAGGTCCCTCCACAGTAAATGTCACTGTATCAGCAGTCTCCTCGAAATCCATAACCGCTGTTCCCGGAACAGACTCGTATACAAAGAGTCCGTTTCTTTCGAGCTTTGTAATCTCCTTAAAGGTCTTTACCTTGTAGATATCTCCATCCTTCTCAAAATTGTCAAGCTTTGCCTTTGCAGCCAATGTATAATCTCCGAAGCTGAGCTTTCCGTTTTCCTCAGTACGGATTAATTCACTTATTACAGCCATTTTTATCCTCCCGTAGCTATATTGATATATTAATTATAAATCCAATTCTACTCAACAGTCAATGAAATTTGTTTGTTTTTCGTAGAAATTATTACCTTATTGCCGCGCTTAATTTTGCCGGTAATAATATCCTCTGACATACGGTCTTCAATCTCCTCCTGAAGTTTTCGTTTAAGAGGTCTTGCGCCATATTTTCTGTCATAGGCTTTGTCCACGATAAAGGATTTTGCACTGTCGCGCACTGTGAGCTCTATATCAAGCTGTTCTTTACAGCGTTTCTTAAGCTCCTTTACAAGAAGTGTCACTATATGCTTCATGTCATCCTTGTTGAGAGCTCTAAATACAATAGTCTCGTCGATTCGGTTCAAAAACTCAGGTTTAAATATACGGCGTACCTCCTCCATGACACTGTTCTTCATACGCTCGTGATCCTGCTTTTCATCCTCACCAGCGCCAAAGCCAAGGCGCTTTGGTTCTATAATAGAAGAAGCTCCTGCATTTGATGTCATGATGATTATTGTATTCTTGAAATCAACCGTGCGCCCCTGTGAATCAGTGATTCTACCATCATCAAGCACCTGTAAAAGTATATTGAACACATCAGGATGTGCTTTTTCTATCTCATCAAACAGTATAACAGAAAAAGGATTGCGTCTGACCTTCTCTGAGAGCTGTCCACCCTCCTCATGGCCCACATATCCCGGTGGTGAACCAATCATCTTTGAAACACTATGCTTTTCCATGTACTCTGACATGTCAACACGTATCATGGCATCTTCTTTGCCAAAGACAGCCTCAGCAAGCGCCTTTGACACCTCCGTCTTACCTACTCCTGTCGGTCCCAAAAACAGGAATGAGCCAATCGGCTTCTTAGGATCCTTTAAACCAACACGGCCTCGTCTGACTGCCTTTGCGACAGCAGAAACAGCCTCCTGTTGTCCTATTACACGCTTGTGAAGTATCTGTTCAAGCTTTGCAAGTCGTCCTGCCTCTGACTCTGTAAGCTTATTTACAGGTATTTTGGTCCATCCCGATACTACATCCGCTATCTCATTTTCGCCGACTACAGGCTGATTTTTGGCTCCTGTGCGACGGTTCTTTCTCATAAGCTTCTGCTGTTTATTTTCAAGTACTTCCTTTTCTGACATAAGCGCGCCGGCAGCTGCGAGATCTCCATTCGATAAAGCATTTTCCACCTGGTTCTGCTTATCTGTTATCTCTTTTTTCAGAGCAAGCAACTCGTCAGATGATGTCAGATTCTTAAGCCTTATCCTGGCTGCCGCTTCATCCATCAGGTCTATCGCCTTATCAGGTAAAAATCTGTCATTTATATATCGTGCAGAAAGGTTTACTGCTGCTTTCACACCCTCATCTGTTATGATGACACCATGATGCTTCTCATAGAGTCCCTTTAATCCTGTGAGTATCTCTATTGTCTCATCCACACCCGGCTCCTCAACCATCACCGGCTGGAAACGGCGCTCAAGCGCAGCATCCTTTTCCACGTATTTGCGGTACTCTTCTATGGTAGTGGCGCCGATTACCTGTACCTCGCCTCTGGCAAGCGCAGGCTTTAATATGTTAGATGCATCTAACGAGCCTTCTGCTCCTCCTGCACCTATTATAGTGTGAAGCTCATCAATGAAAAGCAGTACATTTTTGGCATTTGAAACCTCGCTTATCACCTTCTTGATACGCTCCTCAAACTCACCACGATACTTTGATTTGGCTACAAGCCCGGACATATCAAGTGAAACCAGTCTCTTTCCCAAAAGAATATCCGGAACATTGCCACTGACTATATCCTGCGCAAGTCCTTCTACTATAGCGGTCTTGCCCACTCCCGGCTCTCCAATCAGACATGGATTGTTTTTGCCACGGCGGCAAAGTATCTGGATAACGCGCTCCATCTCCTTTTTTCTGCCTATAACAGGGTCAAGAAGCCCTGCCTCTGCCATATCTGTCAAATCTCTGGAATACTGATCTAATACAGGAGTCGCAGAATTGTATGATGTACTGTAGCTTTTCATCAGATCCCTGTATGCAGACGGATCCTCACCCATCGCACCAAGAATATCTATAAACATCTTCTGACTGTTAACACCCATGGTGTTTAAAAGTCTTGCAGCTGCACAGTCTCCCTGCAGTACTATAGCCATCAGCAAGTGTTCTGTACCTATCTCATTGCACTCAAATCTATCGGCTTCCTCCGATGCACGCTCCAATACTCTCTGTGTCCTTGGTGAATAGCCATCCCTGTCCATCACTTCGATGTTATCCCCCGGTGAAATCAGGTCTTCAATCATCGAAATAAGCTTATCATATTCCACATTGCAGGCTGTTAGAACCTCAGCTGCCACACCGGTGCCCTCTTTTATAAGGCCAGCCAGTATGTGCTCTGTTCCAACATAGCTGTAATTCATTTTCTTTGATATACGTGCAGCCAAATCTATTGCTTTTTTAGCCTTACTTGTATATGGTTTCAAGTCATATCCTCCAGTCATATTCACTAATTTAAGTCGATGAACTGCAAATCATCATCCTCGCTGTCATCTTCATTGTCATCCTTTACACTGCGGTCTATAGTCTCAGACAGCTTATTTCCCTCATTGACAAAGCCATCAAGTGCCATTTGAAGCTGATTCTTTAAAGCATCCTCATCAGCATCGTTTTCTGTGTCAGAAACGTTTTCCTGCCTTGAATCGTCTTTTAAATCAAACTCAGAGTTTTCATTCTCAACAGCTTTCTTAGAATCAGGTGTAATTTCTACGGTTCTTCCGACATAGGATGCATTTGATATATTTTCATCCGTAGCCATCTTTTGCTCATCTGCAGCACCTTCCGCTGTTTCTTCTGCGACTTCATCTGCCGGCTCTTCTACAGCTTCATCTGCTGTTTCTTCTGCAGCTTCTTCTTCCACTTCATCTAACGACTCTTCTGTAACCTCTTCTTCCGGCTCATCTGCTATCTCGTCCGCAGTTTCATCAGTTGTTTCTTCCAAAGCTTCATTTGATACATCTTCTGCTGCATCATCTACATCATCATCGTCATCATGATAGTCCATTGCCTTATATTTTCTGTTTTTCACAGCTGATACAATAAGCAACAGTAACAGAATAATGATAATAAGAACCAGTATTGCAGCTAAAACAAGATATTTATTGGCAATTCCCGGGACAAGCTCACTCTTTACCGCATCGTTTTCCTCCTGTGCCACTGTAGGTGTACTGAGCTCAGTTCTCATATATGTGCCATCTACGCTATCATATGTGTACCAGCCACTCTCACCATTGTCATTCATAGCGTATACGAGGTAAAAATCCTTTGTCTGATCATCAGTTTTTTCGACTTTGGTCTGGTAGGCTGTTGCCACACCCTTGCCCTCTATAGAGAGCGATATCTCATTATATCCCCCAGGCACATCATCCACCTTAGGCAGTAAAACCACTATAAAATGTGACTCTGAATTGATACGGACAAACTCATATGCTGCATTCTGTGCTGCATCATATACAAAAAGCCCATTGCCGCTTTCCGACTGTAAATACACAAGCGTGACATCGCCAAAGGTGCCATGAAGGGTATTGTATTCAAGTCCGTCAATCACTGTCTTTGAGTGCTCAAAGCCTTCAGGAACAACATCCTCCGGAATGTCATTTACCATAGTCCACTCTGTGCCATTTATATCGAACTTCTTCCAGTTATCCTGCTTATCTGCATTCTCCGGATCATCCTCGGCTCTTCTGGTAACAACTATATTGTATGTGCTTGTGCTGCCATCCTCTGCTGTCACAACAACGCTGACCGTATTCTCTCCAACCTCAAGTGAATCATTTCCTGTGACGGATGTCACACTCGCCTTGGAATCAGCCGGATTTGCTGTAACCGCAAGGCTTGAACAGCTGTAATCTACTGTAGCTGTGTAATCCTTTGTCGCAGCAGAAAACTCAGGGGAAAGCGTACCTGCTGAGATAACAAGCGAACCAAGAGATGCGTTTGAGGATTTCTTTTCCTCTTTGTTTTCATTATCTTTATTTGCATTGCTGTCATTGCCGGTATTGCTGCCGGAATTGTCCTTGTTATCCTTATTGCTGTTTGAATCGTTGTTTGATGAAGCACTTGTTACCGTCACCTTCGTGCTGGCACCGGTAATTGTACCTCCGGCATCGTTGCCCTCTGCATCTCCTACAACTGTACAATATGCCTTTATAGTGCAGCTTCCTGCAGCCTTCGCCGTAAATGAAAATGACTGCGATGTGGGATATCCTGCGGCGTCACCAATATTGGCCACACCATCCCCCCCGTTACTCAATACTCCCTCATCAGAGCTTGAGATAACTACAGTGCCAAAATATCCGGACGGCATGGAAACAGTCACCTTAACTGTTTTTCCAACAGCTATAGAGCTTGAGCTGACACTGAGACCAAGTCCCTGCGCATATACATGCTCGGCAGGTGTGAAAACAAGCATCACCGCCACAACAAGTGATAATATACATCCAAATAATTTCTTCATATCTTTCCTCACATTTCTAATTCTGCGATATCTTTGATTTGCCCAGTATGTGTCTGTTCATGATTATCATATCAAGGGCATTTCCACCATCACGCTTTCTGTTAGCATCAGCTGCCTCCAGATAAGCACCTGTGAGTGTTCCCTTTCCTAAAATATGTCTGTTGAGCTTAATCATATCAAGAGCATTTACAGCACCATCACCATTGATATCTCCATATATAACAATATCATATGTCTTTTTCAGATTACCTGAAGCATCATAAACAGCCACTTTATTGCCTGTTGCAATCTTTCCGCCGTTTTCTGAGCCTGAGCTTGTCAGAAGCTTTACAGTACCTGATGCTGATACTGCTATATTCTTCACAAAATCAGCTGCACCGGTTCCAGGCTCAATGCCTGTAATATAAGTACCTATACTGTATTTACCTGATGTTATGTTTACATCTGTATTATTTTGGTTATTATTGTTCTGATTATTATTGCCACCTGCATTATTTGCAGATGCCGCCTGCCTGTTTATATTGATAGTGTATGTTCTTGTATCACCGCTTTGCGACTTGCATTTTACCTTAATTGTATTATTTCCGACAGCAAGCGAATAGCTTCCTGTGCCTGAAACACCACTGTTTCCTGAAACAGCATCTGCCGAAACAGTCACTGAGCTTATAGCATTTGAAACAACTGCTGAATAGCTTGTTGTCGCTCCATTGAAGGCCGGTGTGAGTGTTACACCACTTATCGCAAGCGACTGCAGATAGTTATTGGTATCGCCAGCTTTATCGAAGCCCACTGCTGACGATGGCATATTGTTGTATACAGGTATTTTAAATACAAAAGCCTGATTCTTGTCTGAATATCCTTTAGCCAGACTCTGTCCCTCAGTAAGAGCCGCTGTGGCATTGCCCATGTACTGATGGAAATACAGCGAGCTTGTATTTACTACATTAAACTTCTCAAAATACAGTGTATTTTGACCCTTATTTATATAATTGCTGCCCACCTTTACAGCTCCGCCGCTTATGGACTTTACTCTTGTATTCCAGCCCTGCTTCTTGGCAAAAGACAGACCATTTTTATAAATCTTATCCTTCGTGTTTCCGGTTGCACTAAAATTAAAATAATTATAATATCCTTCGTATCCGGAATATGTACCCGAAATAAGAGGGCTCGTTCCCTTTTGTCCCTGCTCCTGCTTTATGCGCGATGCTATATGGTATGCACTTACTCCACTACTCTTTGCCACATCCATGAATGTGCTTGCATAATTGATTTTCTCACCATTGTTGGAATAGGTCTTTGTGCCCTGCATAAATGTACCTTTTACTATGGACTGAACACCTGCAAGCGCCTCATTCGGACTGTATGCAAGGCTTTGGAACTGGAAAATATTGGTCTCATCAAGGAAGTTCCTTGGATCCATGAGATAAGCAATATAAGCACTGCTTGCTGACACCCAGCCCGGCTCATACTCAACCCACGTATTTGTTGACCAGTTATATGCTCCGGCAGCTGTGGATTTCTTGGCATTGTCTGCTGATTTGGATACCAGATTAAGTCCGTTTACACTTTCATTTTCAATCACCGTATCCCAATTCAAACCTGTATTTACAGCCTCAAATGTCCAGCTTGGATACTTATTGTGAAGAGCTGTAAGGTTTGGAATATAGCTGTCTGGAAAGCCTGCATTCTTCATAGCCGTGACAAAATCAGTATTGTCTCCACTATTATTGTATGTCACCTTTATGTATGTACTGATAGTCCAGCCCGTAAATGCCTTGCCGTTTAAAGTACCCTTAACATTGTACCAGACCACACCGTTTACCCTGGTCTCTCCAATTATGTCAACCTGATGGTTCCAGTTGAGTGAGACAACCTTTGTAGTGCCGGATGTGCCTGCTGCATTGCGGACATACACATTGCCACCTGTAATCGTACCTGTAGCATATGCTCCCGATGCGGTTGCAAGGGCAAGCTGTTCCTCATTATTCTGCTGTATGGCATCCGCATTGCCGGTGTCTGCTGAAGCATCCCCTGTCTGCGCATTGTCTGATGCAGCTGTGCCGGTACCTGCTGATACAAAATCAGACCTGATATAGCTTACACACTCCTCGTTATTTGCTGCCAGATTGTACTTTGCCTTGTACCACACCTTGCCGTCTGCACCTGTGGTCTGCTCAAGAATAATAATATCCTTACCGTTTGAAAGCTTGTGCTCCAGCTCATACTCTGTGCCCGGTCCGCTTCTCGCCGCTACCCAGTATCTCTCATCACACACAACCTTAGCCGCCTGATCCGCATAGACTGCTATGCTGCTGTATGGTGCCAGGTCACATGCGGCTAATGACAATGTTACGACAGAGGCTGCCAGAAATTTATTTATCTTTATCATCAAATCCCATCTTTCTTATGTGCATTGTTTACATTAATCCATTATCCATTTAATTATAATAGAATATGACCTTTGTATCAATGTATTCGGCAGAAATTTATTATTTTTTTATTAATGATAAAAAACTCCCTGAAACGTGCAGCTCATGCTTACGTTTCAGGGAGTTGCCTGATTCATATTCTGCTTATTCTTACTGTCTCCTGTAGCTTTTCTAGCTGAACAGGGATTTTATCTTATCCCATAAATCAATGAAAAAGTTACCAATCTTTTCCCAGAAGCCCGGGTCGTTTATCTTATCGCCAAGCTTTGATGCCCAGTCCTGTGCCTGGTTGATGACTGAATCCCAGTCGATATTGGCATCCTTTAGCTTCATTAAAAGAGATGTAAGCTTTGCAATATCATCATCAGAAAGCTTCAGGTCGTAATCCTTTGCAGCCTCCTTTATCGCATCCTTTATCTGGCTCTCATCCTTGAGCTTTCCATCGGCAAGCTGCTTCTTTAGGTCAGCAATCATTGCCTCGATATCCTGCGAATCGCCGTCAATGCTCTTGTTGAGTTCTCCTGTTGTGACAAGCTCATCCATCGCTGCGTCTGTCACCTTGTCGTCAAGCTTCTTGCCTGTCATCTCCTCGTATGCCTTTAGTGTGCCTACAAGTGCTGCCGTTCCGGAAATAGGGAAAGGGCCTGCGACTATGATTTTAGCATCAGCTATGCCTGCTGTGGCAAGCGCATTCTTGTACATTCCTACCGTACAGTAATTGATATTGTGCGTGGAAACACTAAGACCCGCACCCTTTTTATCCTCTGTAATGAGTACTGAGGAAAGTGACCTTGTGCCAATCTCGCTCTTGCTGATGTATGAATCGAGGTACTTGTGCTCCTCATCATTATTTACATAGACCACATCGTATTTGTCCAGATCAGTGAGCTCGATTCCCATAAATCCAAGCACTGTCGCTCTCTGATCCGGTGTGAGGTCTGCTCCAAGACTTAAGTATGGCTTATCATTTTTGCTGATGGTCACCTTGTCGTTTGCCTCACTGCCGGCTGTAGTTGTGCTGTCTGCAGTACTGTCTGTGTTACTCTTATCAGCTGCGTCACTGCTGTCACTGCCTGATACATCAACGCTTGAAACTGTATCAGTCTGCGTAGCTGTCTCTGTTGCAAATACTGCCGGATTCATCGTAAACAGTGTAACCGCAGCAAGCACGCTACATATAATACTCTTTGCTTTTTTCTTTATTAATCTAATCATTTTTCCTCCAATCTACTGCTCTATATCATACGAAATTGTAAAGTTGCTTCCGTCGAAGCTGACATCTGCCATGCTTCCGCATACCACAGGCATCATCGGCGACATATGACCTATATCCAGATCCATGATGATTGGCACATTAAACTCTCTAAGCAGTGATGAAAGCGCCTGTCTGTGGTCTATGCCAAACATTTCCTCTCCGAAGTGCGCCGGGCGTCCGATAAGAAAGCCCTTTACATTTGAAAACCATCCTGCATTTTTCATCTGCCACATAGCCCTTCTCATGCCCATCACATTAAGGTCACAGGCCTCAAGGAACCATATGATACCATCATTACTGTAGCGCTCATTAAATTCCCTTACATGGTCAAACGATGTACCAAGCAGATTGATAAGACAATCCATGCAGCCACCAAGCAGCCTGCCTCTCATGGTAAGCCTGCTTTCCTTTACCACCGCAGGAATAGAGCTGATGCACGACTTTTCAGTCAGGTTGTAGCCCACAAACGGAGCATTCTCATCCTTTATCGATTCCTTCTCCCACATAGGGTAATTGGTAAATGAAAGCTTCCTGCCACAAAGCAGATTAAATGCATCGGTAAGTGACTCATGCCACACCTCCATGCCAAAGCTGCCCGCACACGGCCCGTAAATACCTGCTGTATCTGCAATAGTAGCCTCCAAAAATGTGAAATTCGTGTTGTCGGAATAGCCCATGTACCATTTCGGCTTTGACTGCTTCACACGCTCAAAATCAATATAAGGCACTACCTCGCACATCAGCTCGCCACCACCACAGGATATAAGCACATCACTATCAGCAGAAGCATAGCTCTCGTTCAGCTCTTCTGCGCACTTCTTAGGTGTATTGCTGATACCTATGCCACTGTCGCACCTGCAGTTAGGTCCCTCTATCGTCTTATAACCCATGCTGTGAAACCTTTTAATGGCATTGTCAAAGGCACTCCTGTACGGCTCTGTTGTACAGCCCATCGAAGGCGCCACAAAGCCTATTGTTCCTCTATCCTTTAGAAATTCAGGGTATCTCATGTTTCTATCATCCTATCACTATTATTTACATATCTAAGCTTCTGTCTGAAGTAAAATATGTAGGATTTTATCATTTCTGTCAAGGTCATTTTACTGTCATAATTAAATGTCGTCGTGTACTGCACATGCTGTCTGTTGCACCAGTTGTATATATCATGCAGACTTATCGAATCAACATTCTTCATATTGTTCATAAACACCTTAACCTTTGAAAGCTCATCCTCACTGTCAATGTATAGATGAAAGATAGTATTCGGACATTCAATTATTATCTGCTGTTCTTCTATATTTTTCATCACTGTATCCTCTATTGAATGATGTATCCTGTGTGATTAAAAACATTATCGTCTGTCACACCGGGATGTGAGTAATAACAAAATATCGTAACTGTTCAGTACCTTCACAGCTAAAAAATATCACATAACCATAGTACTACACCGGCGTCACAAAATCCAGTCATTTTTGCCTGCCAATTCTTACTATTTTATTAAGAAAAACGGTAAATATTATACTCCCTCACAGTCAAATGCCGGAATGAAGCTGTCCTTTGCCACGTCCCCCTCCTGTATAAATGCATTCGTGATTCCTATTTCTAGGGCATAGTCAACAAGCCTTTCATACTCTCTCCTTGTCACTGTGCGGTTTATCTCAGGATAATCCTTTAGTGCAATCGGCGTAAACTGGCTCATCATGCTTATATATACGTGATCATGATATGTATCATACAGGTACTTAAGTACATTCTTTGCATCATTCACATGTCCCGGCAGTAGAAGCTGTCGCACAATAACTCCCTTTTGTATGAGTCCTGTCGCATCGTCAATCACGACATCCGGCTGCTGCCTGACCATCTCTGAAAGCGCCTGCTTTGCGACAGACGGATAATCTTTTGCCCTTGAATACATTGCCGAAAGCGTACTGTCCATATATTTAAAATCCGGAAGATACACATCCACTATGCCCTCAAGCAGCTTTAGCTCTGTCACATTTTCATATCCGCTCGTATTGTATATAATAGGAAGCTTCATGCCGCGGCTTTTTGCATCGTTTACCGCCCACACTATATCAGGGATATACTGCCCCGGTGTGACCAGATTGATATTATTTGCGCCTTTGTCAGCAAGTTCCATAAAGATATCACTCAGCCGCTCTTTACTGATTACCTTTCCCTCTTTTCCGTCAGAAATCTCCCTGTTCTGGCAGAACACGCAGTGCAGGCTGCAGCCTGAGAAAAAAACTGCCCCGCTTCCTCTTTTTCCTGATATGCATGGCTCCTCCCAATAATGAAGTGCTGCTCGCGCCACCTTTATTTCAGATGAAACGCCACATATGCCTGTTTGTCCGGTGCTTCTGTTTATGCCACATTTTCTTGGGCACAATAAGCAATTCTCGTATTTATTCATATTTTTCATTTTAACCCTTGCTAAAAATAATGTTTGATACTACAATCTATATGATTATGCGGTGCATATGCCATGCGCCTTCAGTAGTCATTTTAAAATTATATCATAACTATTCTTACAGAAGAGAATAGTTAAAATACACAATAAGGAGATTACAATGAATCAGTCAAACTGTATCGTCGCCCAGTCAGGCGGCCCAACTGTTGCAATCAACGCAAGCCTTGCAGGAGTCATCGCAGGAGTAAAAAGCTCTGAGAAATACGATATCTGCTATGGCGCTGTAAACGGAATACTCGGCATATTAAATGAGAATTATCTCAATCTGTCAGATATTTTTGCAGATGATGCTAATCTTGAAAAACTTAAGACCACACCTGCCATGTATCTTGGCTCATGCCGCCACAAGCTCCCTGATTACAAGGATGATGATTCACCATATGTATACATCTTCCACCAGTTCGATAAGCTTTCTATAAAAGCTTTCTTTTACATCGGTGGAAATGATTCGATGGATACCGTATTAAAGTTATCCGATTATGCAAAAAAAATCAACAGTGATGTGAAAATTATAGGAATTCCAAAGACCATCGACAATGATCTGTGCATGACAGACCACACTCCGGGCTTTGGCTCTGCCGCCAAATACATCGCATCGAGCATGCTTGAGATAGCCCATGATACCTTTATCTATGCTGTTAAGAGTGTGACAATCGTTGAAATCATGGGACGTGACGCAGGATGGCTCACTGCCGCTTCCGCTCTCGCACGTAATGAGTACAATACAGCGCCTCAGTTCATATATCTGCCTGAGGTGGATTTCGACAAGGACAAATTTGTTGCCGATATAAAAGAAGCCCTTGCGCACACTAACAATGTAATAGTTGCCGTATCCGAAGGAATACATGACGCAGACGGCTCATACATTACATCATCAAAGGCCGCATGTGACCAGTTCGGACACCAGCAGCTAAGCGGTGCCGGAAAGGCTCTTGAGTTCATCGTAAAGGAAAACATCGGTGTCAAGGTGCGCTCTGTAGAGGTAAATGTGCTCCAGCGCTGTGCCTCACATCTTGCATCATTAACCGATATCGAGGAATCTTTTGCTCAGGGTAAAAAGGGTGTCACTATTGCAGCAGAGGGTGTGACCGCATCAATGGTATGCTTAAAGCGCATCTCAAATAATCCTTATCAGGTGGAATACACATATTCTGCTATCAAGGATATCGCAAACGAGGCCAAGTCTGTGCCAAGAGAGTGGATCAATGATGCGGGCAATGATGTGAAGCCTGAGCTTATCGAATACTTAAAACCACTTATTCAGGGAGAAACCGCTGTAGCCTACAAGAATGGTCTGCCTGACTATATGGATGTGTCACATCTTCACAAATGTAACTGATTTTAGCTGCCGCCTACACCCCGGTGTGGGCAGCAACAGCATATCTCCAAGGAGGTCGATTTACATGAAGAAAAAAGTGCTTATAACCTGCGCCGTTGTGCTTGGTGTGCTTTTGGCCGTTTATCTTGGCTTTGCCTTTTATTTTAGCAGCCACTATCTGTTCAACACAAAGATTAACTCTGTAAAATACGCAGGGAAAACTGCAAAAGAGGCATTAGAAAAAAATACAGCCCTAAGCCGCGACTATCTGCTCACAATCACTGATAGAAAAGGCAACAGCTTTTCACTTAAGGGACCTGATTTTTCCTATGAATATGTCTCAAACGGTGACGAGGAGCAAATCCTAAAAAGCCAGAATGCTTTTACATGGCCTGTCAGTCTCTTCAAAGCTCAAAACTATACTCTAAAGGGTTCGTCCAAATATGACGATGCCACTTTGGCTGAAAAGCTCAAGGCTCTTGATATTTTCAGTGATGACTACATTGAAAATCCGGAGGATGCCCACATCGAGATAAAAGACGGCAAATACGATGTGATTGAAGAGAAAAATGGCTGCAAACCGATATATGACAGCATCCTTGCCGAGGTAAAGGACGCCCTGGACAACGAGCTCCCAAAGCTTACCTTAAGTGATGACTGTTATGAAGCTCCAAAAATCACAAAAAACAGTGATACTATCAAAAATGAAAAAGAAGCCCTCGACAAATACACCGCTTCAACCGTCACTTACAAAATTGAAGGTGCCGACGAGAAGCTTGACTCAGCCAAAATCCTTGATATGCTAAGCATCTCAGATGACGGCAGCGTAAGCATAGATGATGCCAAGGTCACTAAATATGTCCAGCAGCTTGCTTCCAAGTACAATACCTTCGGCCGCAAACGCTCATTCAAGACATCGTCCGGTGATACTATTGAAATAGGTGGTGGAGACTACGGATGGGTAGTCAGCAAGAAAAATGAGAAAGCCCAGCTCCTTTCAGATTTAGAGGGAGGCAAGTCAGTGGAAAGAGAGCCTGTTTACGAGCAGACAGCACTCTACCGAGGCGCTGACGACATAGGTAATACATACATAGAGATTGACTACACAAAGCAGCACATGTGGTATTACAAGGATGGTGCTCTCCAGATGGAGTCTGATTTCGTATCAGGTAATCTCGCCCGTCAGAATGGTTCCGTAGATGGTGTATACAAGATTGTTTACAAGCAGAGAAATGCTACTCTTGTCGGCGAGGGATACTCTTCTCCTGTCAGCTATTTTATGCCGTTTGCCTACAATATAGGTATCCATGATGCCAGCTGGCGTAATACCTTCGGAGGAACAATTTACAAAACCTCCGGCTCACACGGATGTATCAATGTGCCGCCTGCTTTTGCAGAGCAGCTGTTCAACGCTGTGGATAAGGGCACTCCTGTTGTTGCCTACTACAGAGAGGCTGTCACTCTGACAAACAATGCTGCAAAGATGTCCAATGCATACTCATATGTAGCTCCTGATGCTGCGCAGTAAGTGTGGATTGAATTGTATCTTTTAATAATACGGGAAGACGACCGGCGCACGGGGAATTTGCCCCCGGCAGAGGCGCTCCCGACGAGCTAACGCTACGCAGCTAAGGTACTGTACGAATTATGCTTTTTAGATTTTCTATGCTTGACGAAACCGTCGAAACGCGCCGTCCATGGCGCGGTTTCTCCTTGCCCCGGCGTCCATGCCGGGGCATTTCTGCGTTTCATGGGCATAATTCTACAGTATCTAAGCCGCTGCGCTAGTCGCTCTTTCGGGAGCACCTCTGCCGGGGGCAAATTCCCCGTGCGCCGGTCGCCTTCCCTTACTCTTTCGCTATCTTCAACACAAAAAGCTTTCAACCAACATCGTAAGGGGCGTAAGCCGCCGGAGTGACTGCCTTGCATTTCTATAGCCCTATGCTATGCAAACTGGCTATTATAGAGATTCGCATAAAATCCGTCCGCTGCAAGCAGGCTCTCATGATTGCCCTGCTCTATAATCTTTCCGTCTTTCATAACAAGGATAATATCCGCTTCCCTGATGGTAGACAGACGATGAGCCACTATAAAGCTGGTTCTTCCCTGCATCATGGTAAGGAACGCTTTTTGAATCTTAATCTCTGTTCGTGTATCAATCGATGATGTAGCCTCATCCAATATCAGCATAGGCGGTAAGCAGAGCATAACTCTTGTGATGCATAATAGCTGCTTCTGTCCCTGTGACAGGCTGCCGCCGTCCTCACCGATTTCAGTGTCATAGCCCTTCGGCAGACGTCTGATAAAGCTGTGGGCATGGGATGCCTTTGCCGCTGCAATGATTTCCTCATCTGTGGCATCAGGCTTTCCCATTATGATATTGTCACGGATTGTACCCTTCTTGAGCCATGTCTCCTGAAGCACCATACCATAGTTGTCACGAAGACTCTCTCGTGTGATTTTTCTGATATCGTGTCCGCTCACCTTAATTGTTCCACTGTTTACATCATAGAATCTCATAAGCAGATTGATAATAGTCGTCTTTCCACAGCCTGTCGGACCTACGATAGCCACGCGCTGTCCAGGCTTTACATGGAGATTGAAATCCTCGATAAGCTTTTTATCCGGCACATATGAGAAATAAACATCCTCTATGTCCACACATCCGTCAGCATCTTCAAGTATTACCGCATCCGAAGCATCCGGTATCTCCTTTTTCTCCTCAATCAGCTCGAAGATACGAGCAGCACAGGCAAGTGCGTTCTGAAGCTCTGTGATGACACCCGATATCTCGTTGAACGGCTTGGTGTACTGGTTGGCGTATGATAAGAAGCATGAAAGCTGTCCTACTGTGATTCCGCCGGTGAGTGCACTCATGGCACCAAAAATTCCGACTCCGGCATACACAAGACTGTTGACAAAACGTGTACACGGATTTGTAAGACTTGAGAAAAATGTTGCCCTCAGTGAGCATTTCTGTAATCTGTCATTTATCTCGTCAAACTGCTCAAGCGCCTCATCCTCATGGTTGAAGGCCTGTACGACCTTTTCATTTCCTACTATCTCGTCTATGAGTGATGTCTGCTCTCCCCTTGTTCTTGTCTGCAGCTGAAACATGGAATATGTCTTTTTAGTGATAAAGCTTGCCACAAAAAGCGACAGAGGTGTGATGAGCACTACAATGCATGATATCTTCACATCTATTGTAAGCATGAAAATAAGCGTGCCTGCTATTGTTGCAATTCCTGTAAAGAGCTGTGTGAAGCCCATCAAAAGTCCCTCTGAAAATGTATCTACATCGGCGATGATACGGCTGACCATATCACCGTGTGAGTGGCTGTCAATATATGAAAGTGGCATTTTTTCAATGTTTAAAAATGCATCACGCCTTATATCCCTCACTATGTTGTAGGTCATCCTGTTGTTGCAGATATTTGTAAGCCACTGGGCTGCTGCCGCTATGACGACTATTATTGCTGCTCTTGTGAGGATGGCTGTCATAGCCGTAAAATCAACCTTTCCTTTTCCTACAATCAAATCAATTGCGCGTCCTGTGAGAATTGGAAAATAGAGCGTAAGCGCCACTGTAACAACAGACAGGGCAAGTGAAATTACAAGCAAAGGAATATATCTCTTCATGTAGCTTAATACCTTGCGGATTGTGCCTGCTTTATTCATCTTCGCATTATCCATAGCCATACTCTACACCTCCTTTTGTCTGGTCATATCCGACTCTTTTTTAAACTGTGAATCATATATCTCTTTGTAGGTCTCGCATGTCTCAAGCAGCTTTTCATGAGGTCCGAAGCCAACCATCTGTCCGTCGTCGAGTACTATGATATTGTCCGCAAACTGGATAGATGAGGTACGCTGTGACACGATAAATATTGTCTTGTCACCATGCATGCCCTTTAATGCCGCGCGAAGACTCGCATCTGTAGCAAAATCAAGTGCCGATGCACTGTCGTCAAGTATCAGTATGTCAGGATCCTTTACAACCGCTCTGGCAATTGTAAGACGCTGCTTCTGACCGCCTGATAAGTTCTTGCCGCCCTGCTCTATCATGTAGTCAAGGCCGCCCTCTTTGCCCTTTACAACCTCTGTCGCCTGTGCTATATCGAGGGCCTTCCACATTTCCTCCTCTGTGGCATCATTTTTGCCCCAGCGCAGGTTGTCGGCTATCGTTCCTGCAAAAAGCACTGCCTTTTGCATTACAACACCGATTTTGTCTCGAAGCTGCACTGCATCGTAGTCATTTATATCATTTCCCTGAATCCTTATAGTACCCTTTGTGGCATCATAAAACCTCGGGATAAGGTTTACAAGGCTTGATTTTCCTGAACCTGTACCACCGATGATTCCGATTGTCTGCCCCTTTTGCACTGTAAAGCTTATATCTGTGAGTGTCTCATCGGCCGCTCCCTCATATGTCATGCAGACATGATCAAACTCAACCTCAGGTGCGCCATCCTTTGCACCAATGAGCTTAGGATTTTTCTCAGGAAGCTTTGATGGAATAGAAAGCACATCCGCTATACGATTACCGCACGCCACTGCCTTTGTCACCTGTACGATGAGATTTGCAAGCTTTATCAGCTCGACAAGTATCTGTGACATGTAGTTTACAAGTGCCACAACCTCACCCTGTGTGAGGATTCCTGCGTATACCTGCTTGCCGCCTGATACGATAACTGCGATTGTTGCGATATTTATAATGATAAAAGTCAGAGGATTGGTGAGTGCTGAGATTCGTCCTACAACCTGCTGCATATTGGTTAAAAGCTCGTTGTCCCTGTTGAAGCTGTCAATCTCATCATTTTGCTTATTGAAAGCTCTTATAACCCTGGTTCCCTCTAAATTCTCCCTGGTATGTGAAAGCACTGTGTCAAGAGAGCTCTGCACCTTTTTGTAAAGCGGAAGGCTTGCAGCCATAACTGAGAATACCACTATTGAAAGCAGAGGTATGGTAACTACAAAAACCATTGCCGCTCTTACATTTACTGTAAAAGCCATCGCCATAGCTCCGAATACAATAAATGGCGAGCGAAGGAAGAGTCGAAGCACCAGATTGACTCCTGACTGCACCTGGTTTATATCGCTTGTCATCCTCGTGATAAGTGTCGATGTGCCCACTGTATCCATCTTTGAGAATGACAGTGACTCTATCTTTTCAAACAATATATGGCGAAGCTTTGTGGAAAAACCGACTGCCGCCTTTGCCGCAAAATACTGTGCTGTGACCGAACTTACCAGACCAACTGCCGCAAGCAGCACCAGCACACCTCCCATCTTCCATATATATGGCTTGTCTGAAGCCGTAATTCCGTTATCAATGATTGCCGCCATGACAAGCGGTACTATAAGCTCAAAGGATGCTTCCAGCAGCTTAAATAACGGAGCACAGATGCATTCCTTTTTGTACGCCTTTAAATATTTTAATATCTGTTTCATCTTTTCCCCTTTCAGATTTTATGTCGCCGATCACAGCTTCACTATTATAGATGATTTTTCTCATATATACAAGAAAAACGATACACTAAAAAACCAGTACCATGCGGTACTGGTTTCATATATCAGCTCTTATGTATATGCTTCTTGATTGCTTCAAAGCTCTCAGGACTGATGACATGCTCTATACGGCATGCGTCCTCTGCTGCAATCTCCTTATCAACACCAAGCTTCTCAAGACACTCTGACAAAAGCTCATGTCTTTCGTATATCATCTCTGCTATCTGTCTTCCTGACTCTGTGAGTGTGATAAATCCTGCATCACTAACTGTGATATTGTTCTTCTCTCTAAGGTTTTTCATGGCTATACTCACGCTGGATTTCTTAAATCCAAGCTCATTTGCTATATCAACTGAGCGTACCACAGGAAGCTTCTTGCTGAGAATAAGTATGGTCTCTAAATAGTTTTCTGATGATTCATTGTTTCGCATTTCGAATACCCCCGTGAGTTTATTTTCGTTCGTTTTAATTCAGTTATATTATTATAACATACATTTTATTGTTTGCAAAACTTTTCTTTTGATTTGTACGTGATTTATAAAAATCCAAAAAAATATCAAAATCCCATATTTGTTATTGACTTCTAATTCGTGTTAGTGTATACTAACTATCGAATCAGAAAACAAACGTATGCATGATATATTTCTAAATCTTGTATGCCATAAATGTTTAATTATATCAGATAAGACCGGCCGATCACCGGTCTTATTTATTTTAAAAATGTACATATTCAGCTTAAACGAGAGCTCTTTTTAACCTTTCCAGCCCTTCCATAAGCACTGCCCCGGGGCATGCGATATTCAATCGCACAAAGTAACGGCCATTGCCTCCAAACTCAGCTCCCTCCGACAGATAAAGGCCTGTCTTTTCGCGAATCATCTGCGTAAATGCCACAGAATCATCTGTGAGTGCACTGCAGTCAAGCCACATGAGGTATGTCGCATCGGCATCCACTATGTGTATCTGCGGCAGGTTTTCTGCCACGAAGTCACAGACTGTTTTGCGGTTTTCCCAGAGATATTTTCTGAGCTCCTCAAGCCACGGCTCACCCTTTGTGAACGCTGCAACTGCTGCCGTGATGGCAAATGCGTTTGGCTCCGCCACCTCGTCTGTATTTAATGCGCGCCATACTTTGTGGCGCAAAAATTTATTTGGCACCATCACTGCCGCAGTCTGTAAGCCTGCCATATTAAAGCACTTGGTCGGAGCAATACAGGTGATGCTTATATCGGCGCAGTCCTCTGATGCTGCCGCAAACGGCACGTATGATTTTCCCGGTGCTGTGATGTCGCAGTGTATCTCGTCTGATATGACCGTCACATTGTACTTCCTGCAGAGTGCACCTATTTTCGCAAGCTCATCCTTTGTCCAGATGATACCGCACGGATTGTGAGGGTTGCAAAATATCATAAGCGAGGTCTGTGGATTGGAAAGGTCCTGCTCCAACCTGTCATAGTCCACAAAATATCTGCCGTTTTCGTACCCAAGCGGGCTTTCCTGCACATTTACGCCGTTATTAAATATGGAATTAAAAAATATATTGTATACCGGTGTCATGATAAGCACATTTTCACCGGGTGTTGTGAGCTTTCGCACTGTAGATGATATGGCCGGTACGACCCCTGTGCAAAAAATCAGGCTGTCTCTTTCGATTTTAAGCCCATGGCGTCTGTCCCACCACGAAATATACGCATCATTCCACTCATCCGGAATGATGGAATAGCCAAACACTCCGTGAGAAACACGCGCTGATATTGCATCTATTATCTGTGGTGCTGTCTTAAAATCCATATCTGCTACCCACATCGGGAGCTCATTTTTTGCCACATCCCACTTTAGTGAGCCTGTATTTCTTCTGTCTACAACGGTGTCAAAATCATACATAGATTATTTTCCCTCACATATTATCTTAGTCTTTGATGGGTCAACTCTGTCCTTTTCGATAGTCAGTGTGCCAATCTCCTTTGCCCTTATCACTCCGCTTGTCGGATTTAAAACACTGTCCACCTTACTGCAAATCTCTGCATCTACCGAAGAATACTCAAATGCCAATGTAGTGTTTATGAGCTTACAGTTTTTCATAACAAGGTTGTCGATGTAGCAAAGCCCCTGCAAGCTCTCGATTGTGCAGTTTATAAGTGTCAGATTCTTTGCGTTCCAGCCAAGGTATTCACCTGTAATAAATGAATCATAGACTGTGACATTTTCCGTATTCCAGAAGGCATCCTTTGAGATAAGCTTTGAATCGTGCACCTCTACATTCCTTGAACCGTCAAACGAATAGTTGCCGACCAGCTGGAAATTCTTCATGATAAGATTATTTGTATTCATGCCAAAATAATCTCCCTTTGCCGAAACATTCTCGATATCGACATGATCACAGCTCCAGAGGGTCTCCTGGGCATTTGGAAATGTCACATTTTTAAGCTTTAGGTTATTGCATCGCCTGAAGTTCTTAGGTGCCTCAACTATTGAATCAGTGACAGAGATATTGTCTGTATACCAGACACCCGCACGCGCCATGTCAAACCATGTACAGTCCTTTACAGCTATGTCACTACAGTACCATAGCGGATATTTCCATCTAAAAAAACAGCCTGTCAGGCTAATGCCATGGCTCTCCTTAAGAGGTGACTCTCCGTCATCAAAAATTGTATCATATATATCCAGGTCGTTGCTTGCAAACAGGGCTCTTTCGCCTGTCAGAAACTCCTGATGGATTTGTTTTCTTTCGCTCATTATATATACTCCTTTTTCCCGGTAATTCTAAATAATTATCTGCCATAAAATCAAATAACCGCCGAGCACATAATATATGCATCCCGACAGTTATCATTATACCCCAAACCCTACTGAATTTATAGTATTTTATATAAGTTTAATATTACAAAATTAATATTAAGAGCCTGATATTTACAGCTCAAGCCCGTCAAGTATGCTCTTAAGTGCATCAGCAGACTCCTTGAGCTTTAAAGCTTCCTCACCGTTTAACTCGATCGGGATATCGCTCTCCACTCCGTTTGCTCCAACGATTGCAGGCATTGAGAGAACCACACCGTCGATGCCGTACTGTCCGTGCATCATGTGTGAAACAGGAAGAATAGACTTCTCATCACGCATGATTACCTCGCAGATACGTCTGACCGACATAGCGATACCATAATATGTCGCATGCTTTCGGTTGATTATCTCGTAAGCACTGTTCTTTACGTTTGCAGCGATTTCCTCTGTATTCTCCTTGTGCTTGTAGTGACCTCTCATCTCGCACATCTTGTGAAGCTCCACTCCGGAAACATTGGCTGATGACCATGCAACCACCTCACTGTCTCCATGCTCACCTACTATAAATGCATGTACGCTTCGGCTGTCCACCTCAAGATGCTCTCCAAGCGCGTACTTAAGTCTTGCACTGTCAAGCACGGTACCTGAACCGATGACACGCTCCTCAGGAAGTCCTGAAAGCTTCTGTGCCACCTGTGTTAAAATATCTACAGGATTTGCAACGATAAGTAAGATTCCACCGAAATTTCTCTTTGCAATCTCCGGAATGATGCTCTTGAAGATTGCAACATTTTTATTTACCAGATCAAGTCTTGTCTCGCCCGGCTTTTGGCCTGCACCTGCAGAAACAACAATGATAGCAGCATCTGCCACATCATCATAACCACCTGCATATATCTTCATAGGTCTGGCAAAAGGAATACCGTGGCTTATATCCATCGCCTCTCCCTCAGCCTTGTCCTTATCAGCGTCAATGAGAACTATCTCAGAAAAAAGACCGCTCTGCATAAGTGCAAAAACTGATGCCGAACCAACGAATCCACATCCGATCATGACAGCCTTTCTTGGGTTTGTCTTAACAACTGCGCTAGTTTTATTGCTCATGTACGTTCCTCTCTTTCTTAAACTATAATTCAAATAGTTGCTTTTTATTATAACTATTCATCCCAAACACAAATTCTCAATATCTGCTTTGTTATCAGTAGTTCTGAATAATTATCTTTTATTTATATTATACCCGCATTGTACATATAATCCGTTGTAAAAACAACAAATTACTTGATAAAATACAATCAATAGCCCATTGTTCCCATTTTTATACAATTTTAATGCAGATTTTTACATAAAAAGTGCAGTACTAAAAAGCAAACCGGACCAATACAGCTGAATGAATTGTCATTTGGCATATTGATCCGGTTATATTAAAATGCTGTATCCGCTTATTTTGTGCTTGAATTTCTGTACTCAAGCGGTGTCATTCCATACAGTTTCTTGAACTGTCTGTTAAAATGCTCCACATTCTGATATCCTGCCTCGATTGCGATATTCTCAACAGTTGTAATGCTGTTTCTAAGCAGTGTGCGTGCCTTTTTCATCTTGGCATTGGTGACCAGCTCTCCGAAGGTCTTGCCTGACTTCTCCTTTATGTACTTTGAGATATAAGGCTCTGTCAGATTGAACTGTGCAGCCATATCTGCAAGCGATACCGTCTTGTAGTTGGCCTGGATGAAGTTAAGCATGGCGATATAACGCTCATCCTTCACATGGCTGTCAGCCTTTGTGGCAAGGTAATGGTTTACCGCAACAACAAGAGCTCCGATTGATGCCTTGATGATATCCTCATCCACACCTGCGCCCCAGAACATCTTGCCGTCAACTGTGATACCCACGTATGCCATAGCCTTTGATGAAGAGCCGTGTGAAAGCGCATGCTCCTCGTATACGGTAAGCTCAAAGCTGATGTCAAAATACTGCTTTATTATATTGCTGACTGCATCGAGACGGCCGTTTCCGTTGGCATCTACCTTTCTGGTGCTGTCATTGTGCAAAATAACTGCCTCTGCGAAAATACCGTTCACCTGCTTAAAGTGGCACTCCGGTATAGTAAAATATGGATGGAAATCCACATAATTGTCTGTAAAGATGCTGTGTACCCAATCAGGTGAAAGCTCCTTGTGCTCCTCGTCAGATACCTGCTTGACCATGTATCCGACCTGCTCTCTCATCTGCTGTGGCACATTGATACCGAAGCTCTGCTTAAGGATATAAGCCACTCCGCCCTTTCCTGACTGGCTGTTGATACGGATAACATCAGCCTCGTATGTCCTGCCGACATCCTTTGGATCTATAGGCAGATATGGAACTGTCCACTTATCAAGCTTCTTTTCCTCTCTCCATGCCATGCCCTTTGAAATAGCATCCTGATGAGAGCCTGAAAATGCAGAGAATACGAGGTCTCCCGCATATGGCTGTCTCTCGCCTACCTTCATTCTGGTATATGTCTCATACTTCTCCCTGATCTCAGGCAGATTTGAAAAATCAAGCTGTGGATCCACTCCGTGTGAGTAAAGATTCATGGCAAGTGTCACGATATCTACATTTCCTGTTCTCTCACCGTTTCCAAACAGCGTACCCTCTATCTCCTCAGCTCCTGCAAGCACACCAAGCTCTGATGTGGCAACACCGCAGCCTCTGTCATTATGAGGATGTAAGCAAAGCACTACTCCGTCTCTGTACTTGAGGTGCTTGTCGATATACTCTATCTGTGTGGCAAAAACATGTGGCATAGCATTCTCTACTGTTGTAGGGATATTGATGATGGCCTTATTATCAGCCTTTGGCTGCCATACATCAAGCACTGCGTTGCACACATCAACCGCATAATCCACCTCAGTGCCCGAAAAGCTCTCCGGTGAATACTGGAAACGGAAATTACCGTCAGTCTCTGCTGCAAGATCTCTCAATAAAACAGCCCCGTCAACTGCAAGCTGCTTTATCTCTTCCTTTGACTTCTTAAACACCTGCTCACGCTGTGCAACAGATGTGGAATTGTACAGATGTACAACCGCTCTCGGTGCTCCCTCAAGTGCCTTGAAGGTCTTCTTGATGATATGCTCTCTGGCCTGTGTCAGCACATGTATAGTGACATCATCCGGAATCATATCCCTCTCAATAAGAGCTCTTGTAAAATTGAACTCTGTCTCAGAGGCTGCCGGGAAACCTACCTCGATTTCCTTAAAGCCTATATCTACAAGCATCTTAAAGAAGTCAAGCTTCTCCTCAAGGCTCATCGGCTCTATAAGAGCCTGGTTGCCATCACGTAAATCAACCGAACACCACAGTGGTGCTTTATCTATATAATCCTTCTTAACCCAGTCATAAGTGCATTCAGGAGGCAGAAAATAACTGCGCTCGTATTTTTCATATCCTTTCATCTTAAAACCTCTTTTCGTTTGAACTGATATAATTGTAACACATAAGCGCAGTTATTGGAATGATTATATTTAATCACTTTGGTTGATGTAATTTAATTTTTTATAAAAATATAATCAACTTTATTGATTTTGATTATTCTAATCAGATATTCTGGTCAAAATATCTGACTAATCCTCTCTCTTATTGCCCCAGAAAAACAATGCAACTGTTCCGGGACCGGTGTGGCTTCCTATAGTCGTACCGATATCATTTATCTCTACCTTGCCCTTCATCTTAGGAAAAGCAGCCTCTATCAGATCAGCTACGGCTCTAGCATCCTCATAGCATGCGGAATTTGATATGTATACCTTATCTGAATAATCGGCACCGTCCTTGCAGAGCGCCTGCATCTTCACAAGCATCTCCTTTATCGCCTTCTTTTTGGTGCGGATTTTCTCACGCACAATAAGCTTTCCCTCATTGCTCACATTCATGAAAGGGCAGATATTCAGCACATTTCCCACGAAGCCCGCGGTCTTTGAGATACGGCCTCCCCTGATAAAAAATGTAAGGTCTGATGAGAAGAACCAGTGATTCACATCAAGTCTGTGCTCCATGGTCCAATTAGCCAGTGTATCAATATCCATGCCACTATCCCTAAGGTCAGCAAGCTTATCCATCAAAAGTCCAAAGCCAGACGATGCTGCCAGAGAATCAATCACATATATCTTCCTGTCAGGGTACTCCTCCTCCAAAGCCTCCTTTGCAAGCCTTGCCGAGTTAACTGTACCTGATATACCGGAGCTTAGTGCGCAGTGAAGCACATCATATCCCTCATCCAGGAACTGCCTGAAGTACTCCATGTACTCCTCCTGATTGATCTGCGAGGTCTTTGTCATGGCACCGGCTTCCATTGCCTTGTAGAAATCCGGCAGTGGCATGGACTGTCCCAGATCATCCATATACTCTTTGCCGTCGAGCTCATAGTGAAAGCACGCGTACTTAATATTTCTCTCGAGCATATGCTCCCTGGTAAGATCTGCTGTTGAACAGCAGCTAATCACATAATTTGACATATTATTTTCCTTTACCTTTTGACCTTTTATCATTATATGTAGTCAGATACATATGGTATCTCATGATATAAAATATCGTCAAGCTTTGCAACAGCATCGTACGTAGTCTGTATTTTGCCCATCTGCAAAAGCTTCTCGGCACTCTTGTAGCCTAAAAGCAGTGTGGTAAACGTGCCAATAGACATGCTTAGGTGATACTGTGGATTTTTGTCGGTGAGAGCACAGTGCCCCTTCTCAAAATCAATGACAAATGTGCCATTGTTCCACGGAAGAAGGTCATCTGCTATCTCAAAGCTAAAGCAGCCGCCCGGGCCATCCGGGTCACAGTTATACTGTGATATAAACTGCGCCACGTCGATGATTCTGCCCATGGCGTATGGTCTTATTGTCTCCTTTATATCACTGTCATCGAGCTCAAAAGCGATGGGCTCGCTGTAATAGTTGTTGCCTCTGACCTCATCAATCATGGAATCGTGCGCATGAATGTACTCCCACAGACCAAGCTGCGCCTCACGGTTTAAGTAGATGAGCTCCTTGATGTGCATGACATCGGAGCTGATAAGATACACCATATAGCCACACGGTTCATCATCCTCGTTATAGTAGATGGCGACCATCGTATCGTCCTCATCCCAGCGGAAGTACTCCTCCCAAGCCAGATTGTTTCTGTACAGACAGCCGTGAGTCTTCGCGGCAAAGTGAGTATGAAGCTTCTTAAACTGCTCGTCATCCCACTGCACACGGCGCACATAGCCGGGCTCCTTAAGCTTTGTAGGAATCTGTCTGTCCTTTATCACATATGTCATCTTGTTTGAGATAATCTCCCAGCCAAGCCCTCTGTAAAGAGGTATGGAGTATGGATACAAAAGGGCAAACGACTTGTTGCTATCTCGCATCCTCGTAAGACTCTTTCTCATAAGCTTTTTCATGAGACCATGGCCGGTGTACTCAGGATACGTGCACACACTTGTGACAAAGCCTACCTCGTAGCGCTCACCATATATATTCATATCGAGCGGATATACAGCAAACTGAGCCACAAGCTCTTCTCTTTTGTCAATGATATTGAAGCAGCCAAGCACATCGGCTCTCTCAAGCACCGGAAACTTCGACTGCTTGATTTCATCATCCTTCCAACCGGTCTCGGCAAGATCTGCCTCTGTTACCTGAAAAGCATAACGAAGCAGTGCATTGTATTCCTCCGCATCGTCCTTTGTCAATACTCTTATCTTAAATTCATCTGATTTAAAAGAATGCATAGTGTCCTTTCTCGCCTGTCTTTACTGTATACATCAGATCGTCCGCCTTCTTAATCAGCTCAGTAATCTGACTCTCACTTGTGACATTTCTCTCATATGAAATTCCAATAGAACAGGTGATATTCTTCTCCTCTTTAAACTCCACGTCATGGTTGAGATATTTCTTTATCTGGCTGCTGAAGCCATCCGCCTCTGCAATCCTCGCATAGATATCCTTTGCAATATTCTCAAGCTCGTATCTGGCGCATGACTCAATGACTATGATGAACTCATCACCGCCATATCTGCTCACAAAGCCTCTGTCCTTAGCAACTTCCTTGAACACAAAGGCCATCTCCTTAAGTATCAAATCTCCCACATCATGACCATACGTATCATTATAATGCTTGAAGTTGTCCAGGTCAATAAACATAAGCCCCACATCCATTCCACCGGATGTAACACTTATGCGCTTTTCAAGCTTTTCAATCTCCTGATACATACCTGCTCTGTTATAGATACCGGTAAGCATGTCAGTGACAGCTGCCTGCTTCAGCCTCTTGTTCATCTCATTGGCCTTCTCATTTGCCTCAATACGGGCAATGGAATACTCAAGCTCTCTGAATAACAGCTTGAAAATGCTCAGATCATCCTCATTGAGCATGTATCGCTCGATTGAGCCATGCCAGTTGTCCTTCATGCGCACATATGCTATGAGTACACTTGAAAGTGCATCATTCTTGATAAAAGGCACTGCGACAAATGAGCATACATCATCCACGCCGAAATACGAGATGACATTTTCATACTCGTAGAAGCCCTCTGCAATCTTTGATGTGGCAATGCCCTCCGGATAGTCTATCATGATATCACATATGCCCTTTATAACCTCATCTGTCATATCACAGCCCGTATCATTATAAAGCACCTGTGGCTCCTTCGCGTGCAGATCTATGATCAGCGCACAGTCAAGACTGAAATGATTGATGAAATTGCTCATGGCATTTTCAATCATGGTGTCCTTCTTCTGGTCATTGACATCGATAATGGTCTGCCATATGGAAATAAACTCCATCTGACGCTTTGAGCCCTGATAATCCTTTTCGAGCCCATGCTGCTTTACAAGCATATTAATCTGCCGCTCATTGATATGGCCATCACTCAGTGACTCTAGGTTGATATTTTTTAACATGTCAAGCGGAGCTGCCTCTGCTATTTCATGCATCCTTTTATTGTGTGCCTCTAAAAGTATTCTCTCATGCTCTATAAGCTCATTTTTGCCGAGCAGCTCAAACAGCTTCATCCTGCTTTCCCTGTATATCGAATATGCAAAAAATTCGTTTCCCTCCGCATTAACGAGATATCTCTCCGCATCCTCAAAACGTAAAAAGGCTTCTTCCTTTTCACCATCGTGCCACAAGAGCATGGCTGATGCAAAGGAGTAAAGGAACATCTCATCATCGCATCTGGAATAGTCATGGACTGCCTCAGTTCTTGTGGTGTCAATTACTCTGTAGATGACATAATTAAGAAACTGCTTGCAGCTGAGCAGATAGCGCTCACAGCTGAATCTGTCACCCGAAAATATAGATGCAAGCGCAAGAAGCGCATATACCTTACTCGTGTTGCACACTCTTAAGCTGTTTAGATGAAGCTTTATAATAGTCTTCATGGCAACTAAAAGTGCATGGACAGCCTCCTTATAATTGCCCTGCATGATATAGTTAAGAGACTTGTTATAATACACCTCAGCTATATCCTCCGGCATCTTCAGGTAATATAACATATTGATTGCAGCATTGTAATAATTGTCAACCAGCTCATTTTTACCCATGGCACTTAAATTGTAGCCTATAGACGTAAGCACTCTCGCAACATATATATTGCCGTGCCCCTTCATGAACTCGTATGTACGGATAACATATAAAAAGGCTATCTCATTGAGACCGCTTGTGCTGGCAAGCATAATAGTCTTCTGATATGCATCATACACAAGCTGCTCATTTCCTATCTCCTTCGCAAGCTCAAGCCCCTTCGTAAAATGCTTTAGTAATGATTCATCATAAAAGGACTGCTTCACCACATCCCGGCTATTGTCGTATGCGTAAATATATATATGTGCCAAATGATTCCTGTAGCCGTGCTTTATGAGCTTTTCTATAATTTCATCACTGACAGGTATATCCTGTACACAGAAGAATATATTGTACCAGCCTGACATCTTTATCATGACTGACAAAAGCTCTGCCTTAAATATCAGTGTGTCATCCTCTGCCAAAACTGCATAGTCATAGGCACTCTTTGCACTGTTTCCGGCCTTCTCAAGCTTGCCCTGATACATATAGCAGGTGCCCTTCATGAAATAATACAGCGAAAGATAATGCTCACTGTCATTTTCCGGTATCAGCGCCTTGTATTCATTCGTGAGCTCAATCGCTTTGGACATCTCTCCAAGTAAAACAGACGTCCTTGCATAGACCATATAAAAGCAGCGCAGGCTTTTCTCATCAATCCATGCATCCTCAAACTTAAGCTTATGCTCTATAATGCGGCAGCCTCTCCTTGCCTGCTCAAAATCCAGAAACTCCATGATATTTGATGCTTCCTGGATGCTCTGCTCAAAGTTCATAGTGATATACAGCTCATCATTTGTAGTTTTTACGTTATTTTTAAGCGGTCCGGCACTGCCTATATAGTATATGGCGCTCCTGTCCTCAAGCGACTCAACTATACGATCCCACACCTCAACAGTACTGTCAGTACCCTTGACTATGGCATTGACACCTAACACGATACCGATATTGGCGCATGGATTGTCAATCAGATACTTGATGGTCTCAATTGAACTCTTAGACGCCATCTGGAATCTGTTTATCACAATCATCAAAGGCTTCACCTCAGAAAGCTTCTTGAGCATGTCAGCTATGGCCATCGTCATGCGTCTCTGCTCATATGCCACCTCATTTAACAGCACTGTCTCCTCTCTGAAGCACTCACCTGTCTCATAATAGCTGTTTAACACCTGTCTGTGCAGATAGTACACACCGCACTCCTTCTGGAAATCATCAAAGCTTCCGCCTATAAAGCGCCTGTGCATATTGCATATGATGTCCAAAAATGGCTCATAAGCTCCGACCAGCGTATTGTAAGAGAACTCACTGTATGCAAAAAAGACGTTATCCTCATTGCTTTGATAACGTCTTATAACCTCAAGATTTTCAATCGAAAAATCATTGCTATAATTCGCCATTACGATATTTCGAGTCTCTTTTCCTATGCGATTGTAAATCTGCTCGATTACCCCGCTATAATACTTCTCTATCATCTAATTACCCCATCATGTTCCAAAGCCGACACAGTGTATATCAATCCTCCTGTAATCAGGCTTTTCCGAAATAATCCTAAAACCATAGTAGACCAAAACTCCTAAAAAGTCAATCTTTTGACTCAATAATGATAAATTTTCCTCTATGGATATCAATCAGTGCATGATCATCGACTATTTCATTGGATATGCCAAGCGATGTAAACCTGTCAAAGGAATAATCAGTAACAGGATACTTAAAGCCCTTAAGGCTTACCTCATTGTCGTCTGTCAGTGCTATAAGAGATACAAACCTGCCATACTGTGCTGATTTTTCAATGGTTACCGGCTTATCTGCCATCCTTATGCGGTTGTTTGTATCGATAATGCTGATATCAGTTCCACTTTCCAGGCCTATTCCCAAAAGTGAAATATTTCCAAGCACATGGTCTATTCTGCTGCCTGTTGCTCCAAGCACCACTATGCTTCGTGCACCCTCTCTTATGGCAAGTCTTATGGCATACTCTGTATCGGTATCATCCTTTATGGGATTGAGCCTGTGTATCTCGGTCTGTCCCTTTCTCTCAAAAAACTCCAAGGCCTTTGTTGTGGCTGAATCGAAATCACCTACAATTATATCAGGCGTGACACCGTTTTCGTACAAGAAATCCATTCCGCTGTCAGCCGCAATTATGGCATCTATTCCGTCAGTCTTTATCTCATTTAAGCCGAATTCCTTATCTATTTTTCCACCACATACAACCAAATACCTCATTTTATCCACCTTCTTATAAATAACATATCCACATTTGCTACAGGCCCGGAAGCATTTTTGTTTCAACCTGCATCTGTTACATCATGATATTCAGAAAACCCTTTATATTTTCTTCTATATCTCCGCTAAACACCGCACTTCCCGCAACAATGATATTGGCTCCTGCTGCAAGCAGTGTCTCCACGTTCTCTAGATTAACACCACCGTCCACCTCGATATCAGCCTTATTTGCGGTTTTCTCAAGAAGTGCCTTTAAGTCGCGCACCTTGTCTACAGTGTACGGAATAAGCTTTTGTCCTCCAAAGCCCGGATTTACAGTCATGATAAGCACCATGTCCACCTTGGGAAGCACATACTCTATGGCTGAGAGCGGAGTAGCCGGATTTAATGCTACACCTGCCAGTATACCCTTTTCCTTTATTGCCTCGATAGTCCTGTCAAGATGCTTACATGCCTCCGCATGGACTGTGATGATATCTGCTCCTGCTGTCGCAAAATCATCTATATATCTGACCGGCTCATCTATCATCAGATGCACATCAAACATACGCTCTGTGCACTTTCTGATTGTCTTTATGACCGGCAGTCCTATTGATATGCTTGGAACGAAGCTGCCGTCCATAACATCTATATGCACATACTGTGCTCCGGCCTCATCAAGCTGCTTAAGCTGCTCTCCGAGTATTGAATAATCCGCTGATAAAATTGATGGTGATAAACAGTTCATGTTTTCCTCCGTTTGATTATGCTTTAAATTAATACTTTTGTCTGTTTTTAAGCTCCTCATATAAAAGCTTATAATTATCATACCGCACCTGCGATATTTTCCCATCTGCAAGAGCTTCCTTCACACCGCAGTCCGGCTCATTTATATGACTGCAGCCCTGAAACCTGCAATATGGCTCATACTCTACAAACTCCGGATAACATGTCCACAGATCTTCCTTTTCAAAGCCCGGCACATCCATCGAGCTAAAGCCCGGTGTATCCATGATATACGTGCCATCCTTTATCGGGATAATCTCAGAATGTCTGGTCGTATGCTTTCCGCGCTCTATTTTCTCACTTATATGTCCGGTCTCCATCTGCACATCATCCTGCAGACAGTTAATGATAGATGACTTGCCAACTCCCGAGGGACCTGCAACCGTGGTCGTCCTTCCCTCTAAAATGTGCTTTATCTCATCTATGCCCTCACCTGTTTTCGTGCTGGTAAAAAGCACTCTATAGCCAGCCGGCTCGTATATGCTTTTAAGCTCCTGCTGCTCTTTAGGTGTGATTAAGTCCTTTTTGTTGAAGCATATGGTAACCGGGACATGCTGGTACTCCATCATACACAAAAACCTATCAAGCAGGTTGAAATTGGGATCCGGCTTTGCGGATGCAAAAATAACCAGGGCCATGTCTATATTGGACACAGCCGGCCTGATAAGTTCGTTTTTCCGTGGCAGTATACGCTCGACATTGCCTATGTGCTTTTCATCATCGAGGACTGCTATGTCGACGATATCGCCTACCAGTGGCTTTATCTTTTGTTTTCTGAAGGTGCCTTTTGCTTTGCACTCGTAGAGAGTGCCGCCTGTGGCAGTTTCTTTTGCTTCTTTGGTTTCTTCTACGTAGACGTAGTAGAAACCGGCAATTCCTTTAATAATTTTTCCTGTCATGGTTTTCCTTGTGTGCTTTTGTATTTGCAGGAGTCACGCTTTCGGCGGGGTGCATGCCGCGCTTTGAGGTTGTGCGGGTGGCGGAGGCAGGCATATATTCCTCTTAAAAAATATGAAGCCAGCCCCGGGCTCTCCTACGGACAGGCTATGGCTTGCTCTGCCCTGTTCTTTCCTCGGTAGGTTTATGGCACCCCGGGGCATTTCATATTTTTTCCTCGGAACACATGCCTGCCCCGCTTCCTTAGTTTCTCTCCGCGAGTTCAGGTTTTCGTCCGCGGGTTGATGCGGTAGTGGGGTGCGGATAGCACCCACTTTGTGGGTGCTATCCGGTGGCTTACTGTACTTCTACTGTTTCTGTCTTTGTCTGAACTTCACCCTCAACTTCATTTCCATCTCCATCCAATGATGGAACTGTATATTTCCATGTTACCGTTATTTTACCGGATGCACAATTCATTGTTCCGGATACTGAAACCTCTGCTGAAGTTACTGTTCCACTTGCGTATGTCTGTCCATCACTGCCTTTTAAGGTATATGAACCATCTACTACCTTTGCATTTTCTATTCCAAGTGACAATGTCTTATTTACGCTCTTTGAAACCTGCTGCTTACCCTTACTGAGTGTAAGTGTGATTGTGGTGCCTGCGGCTACGGTTTCACCGGATTTGGTCTGGCTGATTACGCTGCCGGCGGGTACTGTGTCGCTGTACTGGGAGTCGGCATAGGTGTACTTGAGCCCTGCTCCTGCGAGGGCGCTTTCTGCATGTGACTGTGAGGCACCTACTACGTTTGGCACGGTGATTGGCTTCTGGCCCGGTGAGAGGGTGACTGTTACTGTGCTGCCCTTTGCGGCCTGTTTCTTTGCTGATGGTGACTGTGCTGTTACTACATCTGCTGCTACACTGTCATTGTAATCTCCATACTCGAAGGTGACACTAAAGCCTGCTGACTCGAGTGTACTCTTTGCCGAGCTCTTGGTCTTTCCGATTACACTTGGTATCTTGACCATCTCTGATGTATTATCACCTTTTCCTGCGATAACTACATTAATCTGTGAACCACGCTTTACTGTATCTCCGGCCTTGACATCCTGCTCAAGGATTGTGCCGTCCTTTTGATCTGACTGCTTTGTCTCAAATGCAAATACTGTGAGGTCAAGCTTTAAGCGGTCTACTGCCTTCTGAGCATCCTCCACTGACATGCCTCTGATGTCAATCATCTGGCCCTCTGTCTCAGTCTGTGTCTCTGACTCTGATTCAGACTCGGTCTGTGTCTGTGACTCTGTCTGCTGTGACTCTGAATTCTTTTTGCCGCCAAACTTAAACACTCCTGCCACTGAAAGTGCAAGATATATGATAACTATTACAATGATTACGGCTGTTACTATACCCATGATTGTGATTGCTTTATCCATCTTTGGATTTAAAAGCTTGCCGTCATCATCATCGTCATCGTCTTCTTCGTCATCATCGTCGTCTAAGAGTGACTCATCATATTCATCATCATCTTCATCGTCAGCATACTCATCATCATTATCTGCATCGGTATCATCATCGTTTAAGTCCTCTGCGACACCTCTGCCCTCTTTTATCTTGTCAAGCTCCTCCGGGCTTATAACCTTGGTCTTGCCACCGTCAACGAGTGGTGCTATTGTGACGAAATCCTCATCAGGATGCGCAAGAGAGCGCCTTATGTCTGTGAGAAGCTCCTCAATAGTCTGGTATCTGCGGTCCGGTGTCTTTTGTGTACACTTTAAGATGATTTTCTCAAAGCTGATTGGCAGATCCGGTGCGTAGATGCTTGGCCTTGCAATCTCCTCCTGTAGGTGCTGCAGTGCAACTGCCACTGTGGTATCACCGTCAAACGGCACACGGCCTGTAACCATCTCAAACATTACGATTCCCAGTGAGTAAATATCACTTCTGCCATCGACGAAGCCGTTTCTTGCCTGCTCCGGAGATGCATAGTGTACTGAGCCCATCACATCTGAGCTTATTGTATTTGAAGATGTAGCCTTTGCAATTCCAAAGTCTGTCACCTTTACCTTGCCATCTGTAGAAATAATGATATTCTGCGGCTTGATATCACGGTGAATGATATTTTTATTGTGAGCGGCCTCTATGCCCCTTGCCACCTGGATTGCAATACTTGCAGACTCCTTGAATGACAGCTGGCCCTTTTTCTCGATATAAGTCTTAAGTGTGATACCCTCGACATACTCCATGACAATGTAGTACAGACCATTCTCGCTGCCTACATCATAGATATTTACGATATTTGGATGCTCAAGTCCTGCTGCTGACTGTGCCTCAGCACGGAACTTGGTCACAAATGAACTATCCTCCGAAAACTCCTGCTTTAAAACCTTTATAGCTACAAAACGGCTCAGTATATGGTCTTTTGCCTTGTATACATCAGACATGCCGCCTGCGCCAACCTTGCTTAGGATCTCATATCGATCCGATAAAAAACTTCCTATCTCTAACATCTGTTATTACCTCGTCTTAAAATGGTTTAATAATCATTACAGTGATATTATCGCGGCCACCGTTTGCATTGGCCATGGCGACAAGCTGTGACGCTGCTGTCTCGATATTATCATTTTTCCTAATAGTATCGCATATTTCTTTATCTCTCACCATATTGGTAAGTCCGTCTGTACACAGAAGAATCCTGTCGTCCTCACATAGCTCGACCTCAAAGAAATCTGCCTCCACATGATCTGCTGCCCCGACAGCTCTCGTGATGATATTCTTGTCCGGATGAACTCTCGCCTCGTCGGCATTTATCTCACCCATCCTGACCATCTCATCAACCAGTGAATGATCCCTGGTAATTTGTCTGATCTGCTCTGTGCCACCTACAATATAAAGCCTGCTGTCACCTATATTGGCCACAAAAAGCTTGTTTCCTATAATAGTTCCTACGACTAAGGTGGTACCCATTCCACGCTTAGCTTCATCCTCACGAGACTCAGCCACCAAAAGCTCATTTGCCTTGTTGATAGCCTCTTTGATGATGGATACCGGTTCATCCCCGGCATTTCTCGATACCGATGCAACCACACGCTCTATAGTGTATCTGGAAGCATAGTCACCGGCTTTGTGTCCTCCCATTCCATCTGCCACGATGAAAAGATTCGGAAGATTTCCTACTGCAGTGTCAGACGAGAAATAAAAATCCTGATTCATCTCACGAATAGCACCTGCATCCGTAATGGAAAACGTCTTCATCTAGTTTATTCCTCTCTCTTTATCTATATGCTTCTTGCGAAGCTGTCCACAGGCACCGTCTATATCTCTGCCCATTTCCCTTCTAATAGTAACATTAATTCCGTTTTTTTCAAGCCTATTTTTAAAAGCCTCTATAACACCCTTGTTGGACTGCACGTAGTCGCGCTCCTTTATCGGGTTTACCGGAATCAGATTTATATGGCAGTTCATGCCATGCACGAGTGCCGAAAGCTCTGTTGCATCCTCGGCTGTATCGTTCACTCCGCCTACCAGGCTATACTCAAAGGTGACTCTGCGGCCGGTCTGTGCAAAATAATATTTGCATGCATCGACCACATCATGTATATCATAGCTGTTTGCAACCGGCATGAGAGCTTTTCTCTTTTCCTGGTTGGAGGCATGCAGTGAAAGCGCCAGCGTGATAGAAAGCTTTTCATCTGCAAGCTGTCTCATGCGCGGTACGAGACCACATGTGGAAACTGTCAGATTGCGCTGGCTGATATTGATACCGTTTTCATCAGTAAGAAGCTCTATAAAGCGCAGCAGATTGTCGTAATTGTCAAGCGGCTCACCTGTCCCCATGACAACTACATTTGAGATGCGCTCTCCTATGTCCTTGCCTATCTGATAAATCTGGTCAATCATCTCAGACGGCCTAAGCCCCCTAACGAGACCATCAAGAGTAGATGCACAGAATCTGCACCCCATCCTGCAGCCAACCTGCGAAGATATGCATACAGAGTTTCCATGCTTGTACTTCATAAGTACACTTTCTATGACGTTGCCATCATCGAGTGCAAAGAGATATTTTCTCGTGCCGTCGAGCTTTGACACCTGCACCTCCTCTTTTTTTAGCGAGATGAGTATTGCATTGTCCTTTAATACCTGTATGAACTTTTTTGAAATATTGGTCATCTCATCAAAGCTGTCCACATGCTTCACATGAATCCACTCATATATCTGCTTCGCACGGAATTTCTTCTCTCCGAGCGATATGATAAACTCTGTGAGCTCGTCCATATTCATTGATTTGATGTCAGTTAGTTGTTCTTTTATCTGTTCCATATCATTTTTATTAAGTCTGCATTTAACTATTGTTTTATAAATGTTTTTTCTTATTTGTTTTGCTTATTGTTTATTACTTCACTAATTATATCCTGAAATCTGGTTTCGTAATTAAAATTCATCATTTAAATCTGCATAAACAAATTCTTCTAATTCGAACCAATTTATATTTATTAATTCATGATTTATTTTAATATCATAATTTGCTTTTTATGAATCTTGCAATAAAGAATCCGTCACTTCCATGCTCACCGGGCAGTATCTGTTTCATTCCGGTGCCTTCAGCAAAGCTCTTATCCAGCTCAAACTCCGGATGCTTTTCAATAAACCACCTCACATTGTCCTCATTCTCAGCCTCATCTATCGTACATGTACTGTACACGAGCACTCCGTTTGGCTTCACGTATGTATGCACGGTATCAAGTATCTGTCTTTGAAGAGCGGTAAGCTCATCTACAGACTCAGGCGTCATCTTGTAGCGGATATCCTTCTTTCTGCCGAGCACTCCAAGCCCTGAGCACGGCAGATCACAAATGAGTATATCTGCCTTTCCCGCCGAATCAGCATCAAATACTGTGGCATCCCACACCTCTGCCGACATATTGTTAAGACCATGCCTGTCTATATTTTCCTCAATCATATCGACCTTGTTATCGGTCAGGTCACGCGCGAACACATGGCCGCTTCCCTGCAAAAGCTCAGCTATATGGGTGCTCTTGCCGCCCGGTGCTGCGCATACATCTATCACATAGTCGCCCTTCTTTGGAGCAGCCGTCTGTGCGACAAGCATTGAGCTTATATCCTGCACATAGAAAAGTCCGTCTCTGAAGCTCTGCAAGCCATTCAAATAATCAAATCCAGATATAACAAATGCATAATTAAGTTCATCAACCGCTGTGACCGTCACACCCTCTGCCTCAAGCGTCGCGCGAAGCTCATCCGGAGTACACCTGGTCAGGTTTGTCCTGATGCTAATTGTGCTCTTATTGTGAAAGGCCTTGAAAATCTCCTCTGCCTTCTTCTCTCCGTATGCCGCAACAAATCTGTCCACTATCCACTGTGGCATAGAGTATCGGATGCTTAAGGTATCAAACTGTACTGAATCTATATTTCTTGCAATATTTCTGAGTACACCGTTTACAAAGCCCGAAAGCTGTGCAAACTTATGCCTCTTTGCAAGCTTCACCGCCTCATTGCATACGGCCGAATCCGGCACCGCGTCCATGTACTTTATCTGGTAAACGCTCATGCGAAGAAGGTTTCTGATGAAGGGCTTCATCTTCTTCACCTTAGTCTTTGAGAAAGAGTCTATGATGTAGTCAAGCTGCAGCATATACTCGATGGTGCCGTCAACAAGCCTTGTCATAAAGGCCCTATCCTGCTTTGGCAGATACTGATATTTGTCAAGCACACTGCGAAGCACGATATGTGAAAATGCTCCACGCTCATTAATCTCAACAAGCATCTCAAGAGCCAGCTCACGCGTATCTGCAGAGTGTGCCGGTATATTATTTGTTTGACTATTTTTATTATTATGATTATTTTTTCTATGATTATTTATATTCTTATTCGATGTCATATAGTTTAATCTACATTTAATTTTCTAACTAATATATCCAATTGAACTGCCACCCTGTAAATTCACAGACAAGCAGCAGCTACAACAGTATCAGTCGTCACGCCTACGTCCGTTTGTGATAAGTATGATACGAAGAAGCTGTAAAATAGCAGCTGCCGCACTGGCCACATAGGTAAGTGCCGCTGATTTGAGCACCCTTCTCGTGTACCTAAGCTCATCATCTGCAAGTATGCCCTGTGTACGAAGCATGACAAGTGCACGTCTTGAAGCATCAAACTCTACAGGAAGAGTCACAAGCTGGAAAAGCACTGCTGCCGAAAACAACAATATGCCTATATCAATAATAAGCCCTGATGAGCGTGTATTAAAGAACAGTCCGATAAGTATAACAGGCCATGCAAGCATGGAGCCAAAATTGGCTATAGGTACAAGTGCACTTCTGATTGAAAGAGGTGCATAGCTTTTCGCATGCTGTATAGCGTGTCCACACTCATGGGCAGCTACGCCAAGCGCTGCAACCGATGTGGCATTGTACACAGGATCAGATAAATTCACTGTTTTGGTGCGCGGATCGTAGTGGTCCGTCAGACTACCTGACACATGACGCACCTGCACATCATATATGCCTGCCGCCTGAAGCACTCTCTGAGCCACCTGCGCACCATTCATGCCTGACATGCTTCTTAGCTGTGAGTATTTATTAAATGTACCTTTAACTCTTGCCGATGCAATCATACATATCACTGCACCTATCACAACGAGTATATATGTCGGATCCCAGTAATAATATCCCATGTATCATCTCTGCTACTAAAAACATATACAAATGTGTATATGCTAGATGATTCGCTACAATCTCACGATTTGTAGTTACTGCTTCAATGTGTATGCTTTGGCGATTATAAACAATACGCTACTCACAAGTTCTTGTACACTCCACAGTCGTAAATTCCCGACTAAGCCATCGGTACATACCTATAAATTCTTTAAATTGATTAGATATAGGTTTTCATCTAAATAGCTTTTCCTTTCTTAATATTTTATGTTTCGCTACTTGGTTTTCGTAGGCTTCTACCATTGTCTAAACGCTACCATCAAGGTTCTATCCTATAATTAGCAAGACTGTTTCAACTTGCACTGGCTACTTCTCAACGTTTCCGACTGCTTTGACGTTAGCACAAACGAATACTCTGGATTTTGAGTATCTTTGAGAACATTGACTCACATTTAATTATGTTTTTAGTTACTTATAATGAATAACTATAACGTGAAAAACGAGCCCTCTTCCACATGACAGCCTCTCAAAAATGAACCTGTATCCATGCGCTTCTTGCCCTGGAGCTGTACCTCTACTAAAGATAATGCTCCTTTTCCTGTCTGTACATACATATCATTTTTTCCGATATGATAAATACAGCCCGGCTCATAATCATCGCTGCCGTCAATCACCTTTGCACTCCACACCTTAAATGTCTTACCGTTTAAGTGGGTGTATGCGCTCGGCCATGGATTAAGCCCCCTTATAAGCCTCTCAATCTCAACAGCCGGCTTTGTCCAGTCGATAAAGCCAAGCTCCTTACTGATCATTGATGTATGTGTGGCCTCCTCGCTGTTTTGAGGAGTATACTCTGCAGTGCCATCCTCTATCATCTTCATGGTCTCCACACACAGCTTTGCTCCCTCTGCTGAGAGCTTATCAAACAGGCTGCCACCAGTCTCATCAGGTGCGAGTCTGACTGTACTCTTTGCAATCATATCGCCGGTATCGACACCCTCATCCATCCTCATGGTAGTGACACCTGTAAACTCGTCACCGTTAATCACAGCCCACTGGATAGGAGCCGCACCTCTGTACTTTGGCAAAAGTGAAGCATGCACATTGATACAGCCGTATCGAGGCATATCAAGAATACTCTTTGACAGAATCTGTCCAAAAGCAACCACAATTATTATATCTGCATTAAACTTTCTGAGATACTCTATATTAGCAGTCTCTCTTATTTTAACCGGCTGGAATACCTCAATACCGTGCGAAAGCGCACACTCCTTGACCGGTGTATACTGCATTGTCTTGCCGCGGCCCTTTGGCTTGTCGGGCTGTGTGACAACCAGTGCCACCTCATGCCCTGCCTCTATAATTGCCTCAAGTGTTCCCACCGAAAAGTCCGGTGTTCCCATGAAAATTACTCTCATCTTACTGCCTCCCAGATATTTTCCAAGCTCAGATAACAAATGTCATCCTAATGATTACTCCTGTGTATCCTCATATGTCACATCGTGAAGTGCGCCCTCAACCTTCTCCACATAGAGATGTCCGTCGAGATGGTCAAGCTCGTGGCAGATACATCTGGCCAAAAGCTCTTCTCCCTCTATCTCATACTCATTCATATCCTCGCCCATGAAGCGAGCCTTTACATAATTCGGGCGGGTCACCTGTCCGGCCTTTCCCGGTACTGAAAGACAGCCCTCATCGCCGGTCTGCTCTCCGTCAGACTCGATAATTTCAGGATTAATCATCACGATTGGACCCTCGCCCACATCGATAACAACGATCCTCTTTAATATGCCAACCTGTGGTGCGGCAAGTCCTACACCATTAGCCTCATACATAGTCTCAAGCATATCATCAATAAGTGTTACTATCTTTGGAGTCACCTCCGTAACCTCTCTGCAGACCTTGCCAAGTACAGGGTCTCCCTCCACTCTAATAGTTCTAAGTGCCATAATTGCCTCCTTCTATATCTATCAAAATCCACTCATCGGATTGAAATCAAATGAGATATTAGCATGTTTCATTGCCGTATCAGCTTTCACAGCCTGCTCTATGCCATCCTTTATGGAAATAAGCGCCGCATAGTCAGATGTCTTCATGTAAATCACCTTGCGGTATATGTCATTTACCTTGGCGATGGTCGCATCCGCAGGACCGATGAGCTGAATCAGATGCCTATCATCCGGGCTCTGATTTTCATCTGTATGCGATATCATCTGCGACGCTATATCGTACACTTGCTGTGCCATGCTGCCGCACTCACTCTCATCAGGTGATGTGACATGGACTAAAAGCATATTCCATACAGGTGGATAGTTCATAAGCCTCCTGTACTCTATCTCCTTATCGTAAAAAGCCTCATAATCCTGCTCTTTGGCAGTCCGGATGGCATAGTGGTCAGGGTCGTATGTCTGGATAACCACATTGCCGGGCAGCTTTCCTCTGCCGGCGCGCCCTGCCGCCTGGGTCAGCAGAGCAAAGGTGCGCTCCGCCGCATGAAAATCATTCACATGCAGTGACATATCCGCCGCCAGCACACCAACCAGCGTGACATTTGAAAAATCATGCCCCTTTACAATCATCTGCGTACCGATAAGTATATCGGCCTCATGATTGGAAAATGCCTGCAGAATCTTCTCATACGCATCCTTCGCCCTCGTGGTGTCATAATCCATGCGCAGTATACGCGCCTGTGGAAAACGCTTTGCCACCATCGCTTCTATCTTCTGTGTGCCGGCCTTAAAGCCGCTAATGTACTTCGAGCCACAGCTCGGACACACCTTAGGCACCGGCTGTCTGTAGCCGCAGTAGTGACAGACCATCACTCCGCCGCTATGCTCACTGAGTGATACATCGCAATGAGGACATTTTACCACAAAACCGCACGCTCTGCACGACATAAATGCCGATTTGCCCCTTCTATTTAAAAAAAGCATGGTCTGCTGGCCATTTAGAAGCCGCTCCTCCATAAGCTCCTGAAGCCTGGTGGAAAGAATCGAGCGGTTTCCCTCACGAAGCTCCTGCCTCAAATCGACAACCTCACACTTTGGAAGAGGTCTGTCGTCCACACGCTTATCCAGCTCCAAAAGCCTGTAAACGCCTGTCTTTGCCTTGTAATAGCTATCCACCGACGGTGTTGCAGAGCCAAGTACCACAATAGCATCGGACATGCGCGCGTACTCTATCGCCACCTCCCTGGCATGATAGCGTGGCACCGACTCGCTCTTGTATGAATTCTCGTGCTCTTCATCTATTATGATAAGTCCTAAATTTGAAAAAGGTGTGAACAGCGCCGACCGCGGGCCAATCATGATGTCAATATCACCATTCTTAGCTCTCTCAAACTGGTCATAACGCTCACCATTTGAAAGTCTTGAATTGATTATCGAAACCCTGTTCCCAAATCTGGCAAAAAAACGCATCACGGTCTGGTAAGTAAGGGCAATCTCGGGAATCAGCACAATCGCCTGACGCCCGGACTGTATACAGTGTGCGATAAGCTCCATGTACACCTCTGTCTTGCCGCTTCCGGTGACACCCTTAATCAGATAAGTATTTCTAAGACCGGCGGCAATGTCGCCTTCTATCGCATCAACCACACTCTGCTGCGCAGCATTCAGTACCTTATCATAGGTGTCCACACTCATATGCTCCACAGGATTTCTGTAGCCGCTCTGTGTGATGACCTCGATAAAACCGCTCTGCTCAAGCGCTCTTATAGTGGCAGCCGACACCGACAGCTTGCCTGTCACAAAGGAATACTCAAGGCGCGCCCCATCATCAGCATCAATCAGCGCACGAAAAAGCCTGGCCTTTGCCTTTTGTTTTTTTGCCTCGCAAAGCGCAAGCTGCGCCCTTGCCTTTACCTTGTCTATTTTCAGTGCAATACTGCGGCTCACCTGCTCCTTAGCCTGCTTCTTTACAGGTATAACAGTCTTAAGCGCCTGATTCATGGTAGAGCCGTAATTGCGCCGTATCCATGCCGCAAGTGCGATGAGCTTTGCCTCCACAGCCACAGAGTCTGCCTTTATCCCGATAAGAGGCTTTGTCCTTGCCGGGTCGTACTCAGGCTTATCCGTGACCTCAATCACATAGCCTGTGATAGTGCGGCTGCCAAATGGAATATCCACGCACACACCCGGACGGATGTCGCATAAAAGCTCATCCGGGATGCTGTACTGAAATGTCTTATCCAGTTTTTCGTGGGATATATCCACAATCACGTTGGCATACATAACTGATACTATTTAACTCCTTCGTATTTCTCCTCGCAGTACTTGCAGCGGTAGATTTCGTTTTTCTCATCGGAAAGCACGAAAATCTGGTCAAGCTCCTGCTCAATTGAAGTGATGCATCTTGGGTTTTTGCACTTGATGACATTTTTCACCTGATGAGGCAGCTTAAGCTCCATCTTGTCCACAATCTTATCACCCTTTATCACATTTACAGTGATATTGTGGTCAATAAATCCAAGGATATCGAGGTCTAATGACTCTATCGGACACTCTACCTTGATGATATCCTTCTTGCCCATCTTGCTGCTCTTTGCATTCTTTATGATTGCAACTGTGCAGTCGAGCTTGTCAAGCTTTAAATCCCTGTAAATCTGAAGACTCATACCTGCCTTGATATGATCGAGCACAAAGCCCTCATGTATTCCACTAATATTCAGCATATTATCCTCCTTTAGTCCTCAGCCAGTCCAAGCAATGTCAGAATAAGCGCCATACGCACGTAAACCGCATACTGTGCCTGCCTGAAATAGCATGCTCTCGGGTCATCATCCACATCAACAGAAATCTCATTCACACGTGGGAGCGGATGAAGTACAATCATATCATCCTTTGCAAGCTCCATCTTCTCCTTTGTCAGAATGTAGAAATCCTTCAGACGCACATAGTCCTCCTCATTGAAGAAACGCTCCTTCTGGACACGTGTCATGTAGAGCACATCAAGCTCTCCCATGGCATCCTCGAGCTTTTCTACCTCCTTGAACTCGATATTGTTGGCACGAAGCACATCATCGCGCACATAGTCAGGCACCTTAAGCTCCTCTGGCGAGATAAGCACAATCTTCACATTGTCATATCTGATAAGTGCATTGATCAGTGAATGCACTGTACGTCCAAACTTTAAATCTCCGCAAAAGCCGATTGTGATATTATTCAATCTGCCCTTGATGGAACGGATTGTAAGGAGATCAGCAAGTGTCTGGGTAGGATGCTGATGACCTCCATCGCCTGCATTAATTACAGGGATACGCGATTTCTCTGAAGCCACAAGCGGTGCACCCTCCTTAGGATGACGCATGGCACAGATATCCGCATAGCAGGAAATAACCCTGATAGTATCTGAAACGCTCTCGCCCTTTGACGCAGATGACGAATCAGCACTGTGGAAACCTAACACCGAGCCTCCCAAATTAAGCATGGCAGCCTCAAAGCTAAGCCTGGTTCTCGTGCTTGGCTCATAAAAACAGGTTGCAAGCTTCTTTCCATCGCACTTGTGTGCATATTTCTCAGGATGAGCCTCTATATCATTTGCAAGATCCAGAAGCTTGTCCAACTCTTCTACAGAAAAATCCAACGGACTCATTAAGTGACGCATAATTTGCCTCCATTCTTTTTCGCGTAACAATTTTTATTACATTTTTTCTATCATATAATAACTTGGCGCAATATTCAAGTTGGCTTTTACACTTTTTTGTTGTAGAATATATGACAGAATATAACTGTTCTGAACGTTTAGCAATTGTATTGAAGTTTTCATACAATTACGACAATTTCAACATCAAAAAGGAGAATAATATGTCTGTAAATGAATCACAAATCAAAAACACCACAGCCGGCGCAATCGATGATGACGATGCTGTAATCTTTAAGGAGAGAAAGAGACTGCTGTTTCTCGGTCTGCCGTGGACTTTCACAAAATATACCGTCACACCGTCCTTTATCACTGTAGAGTCCGGACTCTTGAGCACCACAGAGGATGACTGCTACATGTATAAGGTAGCTGATGTAAAGCTCACCACATCACTGATGGAGCGCATTTTTAAGCTCGGCACCATAGTCTGCTACACAGGCGACGTCACAAACCCTGAGCTTAAGCTCGTTCACGTAAAGCACTCACGCGAGATAAAGAGCTATCTGCTCAAGCAGTCTGAGGCCGCAAGACTTAAAAGACGCACCTTAAACACTGTGGATATCGGTGCGCACGGAGCAGACATGGCAGATTTGGATCATGATGGTATTCCGGATTCGCTGGAATAATACAGCCGTTGCTGCGCAGCTGATTTTGCTCATATATGTGTGGATCTGAATAGTTACTTATGTCCATAAATAAAAGGGGATGTGAAAAAAATCAATCGAGTTTTTCACATCCCCTTTTATTTTTCAGGTAACTATTCAGAATAATTCACAGATTAATATAGCCGTCCATCGTTCTTCAAATAACCAGCCCAATAATTTGCATGAATTTCCATCTGTAACATCAGAAAAGCTTGACATCTAGCAGCAGAACATCTGCCAGCAAAGGAATGTGGCTAGCAGGCTGCAGCACTCGCTGCCCCTGCCACTAGGGCGTCCGTATATGTCTCCCATATCCGAATACCACGAGCCACCATTTTCAATTATCTGCATAAACTGGCGGTACTGCATGTTGTTTGGCTCAAGCGACACTGCTCGCTGTATGTGTTCTATGGCTGTCGCTGTGTTGCCGAGCTTTTGGTTTGCGATAGCACTGTAGTAGTACCACCTTCCGCGTCTCTCAGCAAAAGGTACCTCCTCAAGCACCTTCAGTGCCTCATTGTAGTAGCCGTTGCTGATGAAATTGCCTGCTGCACGCACCTTTGGATTGTCATCCTGTGCACTGCTGCCTGCATTATTGTAGGTATAGCGGCCATAGAAACCACCAAACGGTCCACCTGCTCCAAATGGATCACCTGCTCCCGGTCCACCACCATATGCTCCACCATAGGAGCTGCCGCCGTATGAGCTGCTGCTTCCTGCACTGCCATATCCACCGGCTCCGGCAGCACCGGACTGCTTTTCCTTCATTATCTGGTCATATGCCTGCTGCACCTGCTTAAACTTCTCCTCAGCCTGATCCTTGTTAGGATTGTTGATATTGGCATCAGGATGATATTTTCTGCTTAAGCTCCTGTAGGCCTTTTTTATTTCATCGTCACTTGCACTGCGGCTGACACCGAGCACCTGATATGGATCTATCATTTATGTTTCTTCCTTTTCTTCATCTGAATATACTCATACTTGCTCCACACACCGGAGTATAGAACATTTCTGATTATATCCGCATGTAAGAGAATTGGCAACCTCTCAAATATTTTTGCTGCCTCTGAAAGCATAGATGTCATCATAAGCCGACAGGATTTGTCAAATTTTTCCTGATCATTATTGCAGCAATGCATGAGCTGTATAAGTGGATTATATGACTTCTTTTTCACATCATCCCCTATGTCCTCATACGCATCCATTATATAAATAAATTTGCCCATATAGCAGCCAAATTCCTTCAGATCCTTCTGCCACTCATCCTGCTTCCACGCAAAAAGTATGCCGAGCATCTCTCCTGTCAGCCCCGCAACTGCATCAATATTGGTATCATTGCTCTTCTCACACTCTGCAAGCCTTGCAATGTAGTCCTCTATCGCCTTAGCCTGTATCGGATAGCCTTTTTTTGCCTTCTCAAAGTCCTTTTTCAGCATCTCTGCGTATGTCTTCTTAGTCAGGCTTTTATCGTCCTTCCAGTCATCTATCAGATTGTAGTATGCAAGCAGTATGTTCATAGCTGCAGCATACTCTGTAATCTCATTGGTGCGAAGTGTACGCTTCTTCGTAGGGTGCACGCTGCATACAAATCCATCCCGCGTCACACTATCCGGCTCGTACAAGCCTGTCAGAAGCACTATGAGAAAAGTCATGTCATAATTTAGTGCCATCTGTGCACGCCTGCCATACTGCGACTTCATTGTCTGGCACAGCCCGCAATAATAGCTTTGATATATTTTTTTATTTTCCTCGGACAAAGTGTCCTTATTGACAGTTATATATCCAAACATTTCTCTTCTCCATGCTCTTATGTACAGGTATATATATTGACGTACCAGTACATCGAAAAATAAGTTTCTGGCTATATGACGCAGAATGAATTTTCATCTGCAAGGCGGAGGAATGAGGCGTAGCGGTGGCTACGTCGATTGACTACAACGCCGCAGATGGGAAATCAGGCAAGTCATATGGCTGGTTACTTATTATTCGATGTACTAGCTGCGTCTCACGAACTGCTCCCGGCACTTCGGACAGGTAATACAGATCTTGCCATGTCCTCTTGGCACCCTGACCTCCTGCTTACACATAGGACACTTGAAGAACTTGTACTGCTTCCTCTGTGCAAAGCGCTTTTTCCTGCGCTCTGCCTTTACGGTCCACTCATACCTGGCATTTAAAAACTTCTGATTCTCTGCATAGCGCTTGTTTACATTTCTCGAAAATACACGAAAATACATATGTATCATCAGTCCTATAGCCAGTATATCAAGTATCGCCGACCTTGTAAATATTGAAACCACAAGTAATATCATTACTACCCATGACTCAGCCCTTGCAAGCTCGTCCATCCCGTTTCTTCCATTCATAAATCTGATAAATTTTTCTCTCATATTACCGCCTCGCCCTATATTTTCATTATAGCCAAATTCTTACCTCATACAGTGTCCACGCTATGAATTTGAGGTTTTAAATCGTTCTTTACATTTATTAAGATAATATTGAAGATAAAAACCGTCAATAGACCTATCGTCTTTTAAGAAACATTTTATATTTCGTTTATTAAAGTTGGTAAAAGGGCTTGATTTTTGGAAAAATGCTTGGTATATTAAATAAATATGCAGGACAGGTGATCGCGGCTGCAGGTGTCGAAAGACCGCAGGTGAGGAAAGTCCGGGCTTCATAGGGCAGGATGCCGGTTAACGGCCGGTGGAGGAAACTCTAAGGACAGTGCAACAGAAATATACCGCCACTTTTGTGGTAAGGGTGGAATGGCAGTGTAAGAGACTACCGCCTCACTGGTAACAGTGAGGGCACATGTAAACCCCATCCGAAGCAAGACCGAAACAAAGCTTTGACGTGGCCCGCCAGCTTTAGGTAGGTCGCTTGAGGCGTCTGGCAACAGGCGTCCTAGATAGATGATCACTCAACGACATAACCCGGCTTATCGTCCTGCGTATTTTAATAATCTAAAGCCTATTGGCGTTTCGTAAAATAACTTATTAGTAACGTGCGCCGCAAGGTGCACCATTAAAAATGCAACTGAGATATCTCAGTTGCATTTTGTTATTTCCCGGTAACTATCATTTGCTGTTGTATATGATGCAGTCTACCGGTAATTATTATTTGCTGTTGTATGTAATAAAGTCTACCGTCATCTCTATCTGCTCCTCGAAAGCCACATCAGGTGTACCGTCTCCCTTTTGCAGACCATAGCTTCCAAAATAAGAATGGCACCCGCCATCAATGACATACTCATATGTATCCTCCGGCAGGTTTGAGCGGTATTTGCGGTATTTGTCCATATCAAGCACACCATCCTCTGAACCGTACACGCTAAAAACCCTCAGATCTGAATCCGACAGGTCAGCGGTAGAATATGCTGCAAAAAGATATAGTCCGTCAAACTCATCTACATGCTTTGACACATATTCTGCAGCCATGGCTCCGCCTAAAGAGTGGCCTCCCATGTACCATTCCTGTATGGATGGGTATATTTCCTTGTATTTTTCAATGATACCGTCAGCTGCATTCTGGTCCAATACTGCGAGGTTGCCCGGCATATGTACAAGTATGCACACGAAATTATTCTTTGCAAGCTCATGCATCAGCGGCGCATACGCCGTATATTGCACCCTGCCTCCCGGATAAAAAATCAATGCCTTTGTGGCTTTTTCCTTATCCTGCGGTGCAAAGGTTATCGTATAATTCTTATGCCTTAAGTCGTACTGGGTGGCCTGTATACGCTTGTCCTTCTTTTCAATAGTAACAGAAACCTCTCTGTCTGAATCGATTGCAGCCTCCGCAATTGAATCTGCCCGATAATAATTTCCCACATAACAATTTACGGCAATACCGCCAATTGCCATGACTGCAATTGCAACAAGCAGTATTCTATACACAGCCGGAATGCGGGATTTTTTAGTTTTAAACATTAAAGCAGCTTCCTCCTACAAACTCACGAAGCAGTGAATTGTTTGGTATGCCGTCAGCCGGCATCGGAAGAAAGTAGTCTAAGAGCTTAAGCAGCCTCTTTGCCTCGAGATACTCCGGGCAGTCTCTTTCTATGCCAAAAAGCAACGGCTCCGCATACACCTTGAGTACCGCAAGCTCATACACAAGTGCAGAGTTGAACATCACATCCGCCTGTTCCTGGAAAGGAAAGATATTCTCCCTTTCACCCTTTCTGACAGACGGCCACATAGCGATGGTCTCCATGGCATTGGTACCTCGTGTACGCGCATCACGCACAATCCGTCGTATAAGTCTTTCATCTGTGGTGGAAAGAGGATTGTGCTCGTCAATATTGAGCTGTGTAAGCGCTGAGATATAGATTTTGAACTTGTGCTCAGGCGGGATAAGCTGTGAAAGCCTGTCATTTAAGCCGTGAATACCCTCAATAACAAGTATATCATCAGGGCCAAGCACCAGCTTTCTTCCGCGGTACTCTCTCTTTCCTGTCTTGAAATTGAAGGATGGCATATCAACAGCCTCTCCTTTAAGAAGCCTGTTCATATCCTCATTGAACAGCTTTACATCAATAGATTCAAGACACTCAAAATCAAAGCTTCCGTCCGGATGCTTCGGGCAAAGCTCCCTGTCCACATAGTAGTCATCCAGACTTAACGGATGTGGCTTTCTGCCCTTTGCGATAAGCTGGATTGACAGTCTGTTGGCAAACGATGTCTTGCCTGATGATGAAGGACCTGCTATCATGACAAATTTCTTTTTGTCATCCGAAGCAATCTGCGCTGCAAGATTTCCTATCTTCTGCTCCATCAGTGCCTCCTGAAGCAGCATGATTTCCTGTCCCCTGCCTGCTGCAATCGCATCATTTAGTGAGCCTATCGTGCCTATTCCAAGCATCTTGCTCCATTCCCTGGAATCATCCAGCGTGTGAAACAGCTTATTTGATGTCACAAGCGGCTCAACGCTCCTGCTGTTAGCACCCGGAAAAAGAAGCACGAAGCCATTCTCATACGGCACTATATCAAAGTATTTGAGCATACCTGTCGAGGGTGCCATAAATCCGTAGAAATAATCCACCACACCATCCAGCTCATAGAGATTGACTCTGGAGCTTCTCCTGTAGTGCAATAGCCTCTCCTTATCATGCAGCCCTTTTTCCTTGAAAAGCTGCTCCGCATACTGTGTTTTTGCACTGTGCTTGGTAATTGGGAGGTCTTTTTCCACAAATGAGTACATGCTGCAGACTATCCTGTCGATATCATGCTCTGTCACGCTTTTCTCACTGTTTTCTCTGCTGCCTTGTAAGTCTGTATCTTCATTATATTTTTCCTGTTGGCTGTCCGCACACTCCACTGCTTTCTCAAGCTGACAATAATAGCCTTCTCCGAGCGAATGCATCACATGAAGCTGTGTCATACTGCCATATACATCGTATATAGCCCTCTGCAAAAGCAGCACAACACTTCTTCTGTATGTACGCCTGCCATCCCTGTCAGCTGTCGTCACGAAGCTAAGCTCACAGTCACTTTTTATTTTCTTATTCAGTTCACGAAGCCTGCCGTTTACAATTCCAAGGATTATGTCATCCTCATAATAATCCTTGAATCTGTCTGCTACGGCTTCTAAAGTATCACTTTCTGATGCTGTCACTGCCATGACCTGTCCATCCGGCAAGGTCACCTTCACACTATATTCCTGCATTTCTTATTGCCCCCATAGTCGAATATGCTGCCTCATTGTATGCCATCATCTCGTTTATCTGCTCGATTCTGTCCATGATGGAATCACTCATCTCCTGTGTCCTTAGCTGCTGCATGATGGCAGCCAGCTTGTGGTGTTCCCTGACAAGGAACTTCCGAAGCACCGGATTACCGTTTTTGATAAGTACCGGTCCGTACAAATCGCATACAGTAACCGTCGTCTCGTCCATATTGTCCCATGCGGAATTGTCCGCACACGGCACACATCTGAACATCGGATAGTATTTTCCGTCCTCCAAAATCATATCCTCATCAACTATCTTATAGCCTGTGTTCCTTACATATTCACGGACTTTGCTCACTTCCGACTGTGGCTGCAGAATCAGCTCCTTTGCCGACCTGCACACTGTCTCCCCTGCGGTTAAAATGTGAATAACAAGCTCTCCTCCCATTCCTGCTATGACAATAGAGTCAACCTCTCCGTCGTGTATCGCTTCAAGCCCATTGGAAAGCCTTGTGGTAATCTGCTCTGTCAGACCGTTTGCCCTTATATGCTCATTGGCGCGCTCAAGCGGTCCCTTATTTATATCAACAGCAATTGCCTTCGGTATTATATTACCCTGCACCAGGGCAATAGGCACATAGCCATGGTCGGTTCCCACATCACACAGCGTGTAGCCGGCCGTGACCATTGATGCCACTGCCTTCATTCTTCTGGATAGCCTAATCATCTTACTCTAAGTAGTCCTTAAGCTTTCTACTTCTACTTGGATGACGAAGCTTTCTTAGCGCCTTTGCCTCAATCTGGCGGATACGCTCACGAGTGACGTTGAACTCCTTACCTACTTCTTCAAGTGTTCTGGCTCTGCCGTCCTCTAAACCAAAGCGGAGTGTGAGTACCTTCTGCTCTCTCTCTGTAAGAGTGCCAAGCACCTCCTCAAGCTGCTCCTTAAGAAGTGTGAATGCTGCCGCATCAGCAGGAACCGGTACATTATCATCCTTGATGAAATCACCAAGATGTGAATCCTCCTCCTCACCGATTGGAGTCTCAAGTGAAACAGGCTCCTGCGATATCTTGAGTATCTCACGCACACGCTCTACCGGCATGTTCATCTCCTTGGCAATTTCCTCCGGTGAAGGCTCTCTGCCAAGCTCCTGAAGGAGCTGTCTTGACACACGGATAAGCTTGTTGATTGTCTCAACCATATGCACAGGAATACGGATTGTTCTGGCCTGATCGGCTATGGCTCTTGTGATAGCCTGGCGAATCCACCATGTGGCATATGTAGAGAATTTGTAGCCCTTCTTGTAGTCGAACTTCTCAACTGCCTTGATAAGACCTAAGTTTCCCTCCTGAATCAGGTCAAGGAAAAGCATTCCTCTTCCCACATATCTCTTTGCGATGCTGACAACAAGACGCAGGTTTGCTTCTGCAAGACGCTTTTTGGCATCTGCTCCCTTGTCCACATCCCTCTGCAGTGTCTTTATTTCTTCCTTTATCTCAGCCTTTTCCTCTTCCGATGCACCATCAAGGCGGCCCTTTAGTACATTAATCTTCTCGGTTGCTACCGCTCCGTCCTCCATATTCTGGGCGAGCTCAATCTCCTCATCTGCTGAGAGAAGAGGTACCTTACCTATTTCCTTAAGATACATACGGACAGGATCCTCGACGCTGACTCCCTCCGGTACTGAGAGATCAATCTTTTCAACCTCTACCTCGTCCTCATCATCGAGTATGATATCATCATCCACGTCATCATCATTGCTGATTTTAAGCACGTCTATGCCGTTTTGCTCGAGATAATCAATTACCATCTCAAACTTCTCCGGATCCAGATTTAAGTCCTTGAAAAAATCTGCAATTTCCTGATATTCGAGCATATTCTTTTTCTTTTTTCCAAGCTCAAGAATCTCAATAAGCTTCTGCTGGAAATTCAGTCTCTGCTCCTGCTCCTGTGCCATGTCTTTTTGTTCCTTTTTCTTTGCCATTTTATTTTCCTCTTTATTCTGGTATTTTTTGCAATTCTTCGAGTGCACGCTTATCCTCAATAATCCTCATCATGCCCTCCATATCTGTAGGTGCCAGATGCTTTGAGCGGTAGTCTATGCTGTTTTGCTTGATACGGACAACGGTTTCCCTGAGTGCGGTTGCCTTGTCATTTTTGCCCTCCACCTGATGGATTGTGGCATTGAAAAGCCCTGCCACCTCGCGCTGTTCGTCCTCATCGGTAAACATGCTTACTATCCTGGCCGGATTTACTGTATGCGTGGTCTCGTACTGTGAAAAAACCTCCTTAGCCACCTTGTGGTACAGCTCTTCGGTAAAGTCATCTGCACTGATACGCCCCTTTATCCTGTCAAAAAGTGAATTATCCTCTATGAGCCATGTGAGGAGAAGCTTCTGCGACTGCTTCATGCCATCCTCCTTTTTATTTTTCTCATTGATTCCACTTTTAAGCTTGGTCTGGGGCTTTACGATACCGCCCTTCATTGCCATACTGTTTACGAGCTTTCTTAAGTCGTCGTATGGTATGCTGTACTCTCTTGACACTGCCTGCGTATAGTTTGTCCGCTCAAGCTCCTCGGTAAACCCAAGCAGCTTCTTTGCAATTTCATTATAAAATGCGGTTTTTGACTCGGGATCGTCCATATCATAGCCTGCCTGCATGATCCGTATCTGAAACATAAAGCTGTTTTCAGCCTTTTTGATACGCTCCTCATACTCCTGTGCGCCAAGCGCCTTGATAAACTCATCCGGGTCCTTGTACGGCCGCATGTTAATGACCTTTGTTGTGATGCCTACCTCCTTGAGTATCGGAATCGCACGCAGCGCTGCCTTTACCCCGGCGCCATCACTGTCATATGTCAGATATACCTCATTGGTGTATCTCTTTAATAGTGAGGCATGTCCGCTCGTGAGCGCCGTGCCAAGCGACGCCACCGCATTGTCAAAGCCTGCCTGATGCAGTGCTATGACATCCATGTAGCCCTCACACAAAAGGAGCTGGTTTTTCCTCGTGCTCCTTGCTATATTAAGCCCGTAAAGATTACGGCTCTTATCAAATATCTTTGTCTCCGGAGAGTTTAAATACTTTGGCTCTCCGTCACCCATCACCCGGCCTCCAAAGCCTATGACGCGGTTGTGCACATCCATAATCGGAAACATCGCACGATTCCAGAACTTATCGTGCCCGCCTCTGACCTCATCTATCGTCACAAGACCTGTCTCCTTGAGTATCTCATCATCATAGCCCTTGCTGCGCAGATACTTGTACAGATCATCACTGTACTGGTCCGAGTAACCAAGCCCGAACTTCTGCATTGTCTCATCGGACAGCTCTCTCTTTTTGAAATACTCATGCGCCCTTTGTCCTCTCGGTCCACGAAGCAGCATATAAAAATACTTCGCAGCCTCTTTATTTATCTCAAGCAGCTGTGTACGCCTGTCTGCCTCCCTCCTTTGTGCTGAGGTCATCTCCTGCTTGGGAAGCTCAATTCCCACACGGTCTGCAAGCTCCTGCATGGCCTCAGGGAAGGTAAAGTTCTCATACTGCATGAGAAATGTAAATACATTGCCTCCGGCTCCACAGCCGAAGCAATAGTACATCTGCTTATTCGGTGAGACTGAAAAGGATCCTGTCTTTTCGTTATGGAATGGGCATAATCCAAAATAGGTACTTCCCTTTTTCTGAAGATGCACGTAGCTTCCTATAACATCGACTATGTCATTTCGCGAACGTACCTCCTCTATAAGCTCATCAGAGTAGTACGGCATTTTATCATCCCCTTACTGTTCATCTTTGTTGTCATTTGTGTCGCCCGGCGAGCGCGTCTGCAGTGCGGCACTTAGCTCTTACACCCGGCTAACGCTACGCTGCCAAGAGTCTGTACGAATTATCAGTAACCATCTATTTCCCAGGCTACCGGTACAAAATACTCGTGGAACTTCGTGGTGGCATACTGGTCTGTCATGCCTGATATATAGTCGCATATGATGCGCCCCTTGTCATCACCCTGCCCTAGCATGGCGAGGTATTTCTGCGGCAGCTCCTCTATATGCTCCATATAATAGAAATAAAGCTGCTTGAGCATCGCCTTGGCCTTTTTCTCCTCGCTTTTTGCGACTGGATTGTTATAGAGGTTTGCGAACATGAATTTACGCAAATCCTGCATTGCCTGCGCGGACTCTTTTGACATGCATATATCGTCCTTTCCCATGCTGTTTGTGATGATATTATGCACCATATGATTGAGCCTGGCCTTGGTGCTGTGTCCAAGCGTATTTCTTATCTCAAGCGGTATATCATCCTCGCACAGAAGCTGTGCGCGGATTGCATCATCAAAGTCTGAATTTATGTAGGCTATCTTGTCTGAAAGCCTGACTATTTTGCCCTCTAAGGTGTGTGGCATGAGCGAAGTCTGGTGATTTAGCATACCATCTCTGACCTCCCATGTCAGATTGAGTCCTGCTCCGTCCTTTTCGAGCTTCTCCACTATACGCACACTCTGCTCATTATGCTTAAAGCCACCCTCGTATATCTCATTGAGGATGCGCTCACCCGCATGTCCAAACGGTGTATGCCCCAGGTCGTGTCCCAGCGCTATAGCCTCCACCAGATCCTCATTCAGTCTCAGTGCCTTGGCTATTGTCCTGGCATTCTGCGACACCTCAAGCGTATGCGACATACGTGTGCGATAATGGTCGCCCTTTGGCGTAAGAAACACCTGTGTCTTATTTTTCAGACGCCTGAATGCCTTGCTATGCAGTATCCGGTCCCTGTCCCGCTGAAAAACAGGCCTGATATCGCACTGCGGCTCATCATAGTCCCTGCCTCTTGAGTTGATGCTCAGGCATGCGAACGGACTAAGTATTTCCTGCTCACGTTTTTCTATCTGCTCGCGAATAGTCATTTATCTGCCTCCTCGCTGTCACAGTCGTTATGTTCTGCTGCTATTCACACTCAAATGTAACAAATAGCGTTACATTCCACTAATAGTGCTCTACACTAATTATGCTCTACACTAGTTATTATTCGACGTGATTTTTAAAAATCCTTTTTTTATTTCTTTTTACTTTAATTTTCTTTCGGCAAAAATTAAATGCTATATCAATTACCGCCGAGCACATGGCGCAGCATCTGAAGCTGTCCGCCTGTGATTTCATTGTCGTAGCTGCCATAGTAAAATTTATCGTCTTTTGCCAGTATGCAGCCCACCCAGGTGCCCACATGACTGTCACTCTCTATGGCATCCTTCATGGATTTGTAGCCCTCTATTGTAAAATAAGCATCATAGCCCTTGAAGTCTGCCGGATTTATTTTCACTGCACCAAAGGTATCCTCAAGACTTTTTATGAAATCCTCATCGCACTCCGTATAGCCTGTGACATCCTTGCTGTAGCGCGACTCTGACTGCCACTCCTCATCCCACATGAGAAAAACGCTGCAGTCCTTCCATGAATTGCTTTTTTCAACTACAGACAGCTTCTTGTATGAATTTGATGCGTTGCCCGACATCTGTAAATATGTATCGTCACCGTTCTTATTCATATATAAGAGGTTTGAAGCTGCAAGCTCATAGTACCTGCTGCCATAGTCCTGATCCTTGTATACAATATAGCCAAGCGGACTGCCGGTCCCTGTATAGTCAAGCTCTATGGTTATCGGAATATACACCTGACTGTCATAAACCATAGGCCCAAGCCTGTCATCATTTGTGATACAGCTTGCGACCTTTTCATACTCAGCCGGCTCGTTTGAAGGCGACATGAAATATGTGTAAACAACAATAATTGCAATGACAACGACCGGCACAATGACTATTACAGCTTTTAATGTTTTCCTTCGAACCCTGCGTCTGTGAATGCGCACTTTCCTGTCTGCATGCTCATCGCAATACCTGTATTTCACCAGTCTGTATACAACGAAAAGCTCCAGCACAAGCAAAAACGCAGCAAAGGCCATCATACAGCCGGCCTGCCACATCACCTTGTGATTGACAAATTTCTTATCTATAAACCTAAGCGGTATGAGTATTATCGTCCAAAAAAGCGTATTTCCCAACACATACCGTGAATATATTTTCCTGCTTTTTATTACGGTAAGCGGAAAAAATGAAACAATCACTGTCAGCATGAGCACAATTGCAAAAAAATATCCCCATATCTCTGACAGGGTTGAGCCGTACAGTGCCTTGAAATACTGCGCCGGACCAAGCTTTTTGATATTGCCCCAGCCTGAGTATTTTGAGATAAAGAGCACTACCGTGCCGATAAACCATGTCAGTATATAGATGCCCATGTAGCATGCCATATTTTTCCTTGCAAAGCTGCCATATCTCATAATGGAATATGACACAAGCACCCCTGCAAGCACGGGAAATCCGCCAACTCTGCCAATCAAAAGATTTACATACTCCATAACAGCAAAGGACAAAACAAACACACATATTACATTAATATAAGATAGATTCAATCTCTTCACGCTGCAATCCCATCTCCAATATAATAATCAAATTCCTGTGACAGCTGTACCCATCAGTGTGGCAGGCAACGGTTACAGACCATTAATAGCCAATAGGCTTTCAAAATTATCTGCACAAAATAAAATAGGAAGCCGTTCACCGACTTCCCTGTTAATGCAGGAGATGGGACTTGAACCCACACGATATTGCTACCACAGGCACCTGAAGCCTGCGCGTCTGCCAATTCCGCCACTCCTGCGAACAAGCATTATTCTACCAAAAAGTTTAGAATAATGCAAGCATAAATTTAAAAAACTATACGAAATGTACGAAAAACTATAAATCTGTTACTACACCAGCTTTGATATATCTAAAACCAGTGCATCAACCTCCTCCTGTTTTGTGGCCCAGCTGGTGCAGAATCGCACTACAGTGCCATCCTTCTCTCTTCCCATCTCTTCAAAATAGTATTTCTCGGCAAGTGTCTTCTTCTGCTCATCCGATAAAATCACAAACTGCTGATTTGTAAAGCTCTCAACCCCAAACGGTACCTTCTTCTGTTCAAATGCCTCTTTAATCTGCATGGCAAGCTCATCGGCACGCTTTGTCTTTTCAAAATAATCGCCATTCTCAAGCATAGTGGCAAACTGTAAGCCCATCAGCCAGCCCTTTGCAAGCACTGCACCGTTTTGCTTCATATAAGCCTTAAAACGATACTTGATATCCTCATCATTTATAACCAGCGCTTCGCCAAAGAGCGCACCACACTTTGTGCCACCGATATAAAAAACATCCGAAAGCATGGCAAAATCACAAAGTGTAAGGTCATTTTTATCTGAGCCCAGTCCATATCCCATTCTCGCACCATCAACAAACAGATACATGCCGTATTTCTTGCAGACAGCACTGATATCGCAAAGCTCTCTTTTCGTGTAAAGAGTACCCTGCTCAGTCGGAAATGAAATATAAACCATCTTTGGCTCCGTCAGATACTCAGGCTTTGCATTGTCATAATACTCTGCGGCACACGCCTCAATCTGCGCAGCACTGATTTTACCATCCGTGTTAGGAAGCGCAAGAATTTTATGACCTGTATTCTCAATAGAAGCTGCCTCGTGGCAATTGATATGTCCCGTATCCGCTGCAATCACGCTCTGCACCGGTGAAAGCGCCGCCGCAACCACAACATAATTTGCCTGTGTCGCACCCGGAATAAATTTAATCATGGAATCATCTCTGCCAATAAGCCCCTTAATAATCTGCTCAGCCTTATCGCACCACTCATCCTCACCATATCCCGGATAGCTGGTTGTATTTGTATCCGCCAGTGCCTTCAAAATGCAATCAAATGCACCGCGGTTATAATCGTTATTAAATCTAATCATAAAAATCCTACCTTTCCTGTCTTATCATTATAGAGAGCCTGCCCCACAACAACCGGAGCCTTGCGGAAGATGGGGCGCAAGACATCCGGGGGATGTCTGCTCTGCGCCGACCGAAGCGGAGCGGAGACCGCAAGACGCCCGGGGGACGTCTGTTCTGCAACGACCGAAGCGGAGCGGAGACCTTGGACCCATGGGGCCTGCTCTACCACGACCGTAGCCTTGCGGAAGATGGGGCGAGTGAGGTCCGGGGGACCT
>ENA-OPXX01000246-OPXX01000246.1-human-gut-metagenome-genome-assembly--contig:-NODE-246-length-53334-cov-4.879408_pt1 | contig 53334 bp, 36 predicted proteins | sample MGYA00241771_ERZ502046 | MGnify/ENA primary metagenome ERZ502046 (study PRJEB25962, sample SAMEA2042006) | human gut metagenome | biome: human gut; feature: human-associated habitat; material: faeces...
AGGAATAGACGACATTGTTGTTTGATTTATATGTTGTGTTCATATTTGTATTATATTATGGTTTATTAGTTAATACAATTACTATTTTGTCCCTCTTCAATTACTTGCATAAATTCGATGGACGCGTCTTATATCCCCATAGTTGAAGCAGGGGGTTTTACGACGCATTGGATAAAATACTATATTCCAAAACGACACAAAAAAATCGCCGAACCCCAGTAAAATCAAAAGGTACAGCGATTTTTTTGTTTAGCAACTGTCAAAGACAGGAGTATAAAACGGTTTCTGACCAATGTCAAGCCAGAAAGATTTAAGCCCTCTTACACTGTCTGATTTGCCAGACAGAATTCTTATAATTCCGGAACCACTGTAGTCCATAGATGATTTCCTATTTTCTGGAAATCCCCCTCCAGAGACATTACAGTTACTACTGCATCCTTGTCAGGAAACGCCAGACAGAACTGACCATAATTTCCATCGGATCGATAGGAACCGGCTTCCGGATTCATGACAAACTGATATCCATATCCAAAACCGGAATAAAGATTTCCCGGGCTTCCTGCCGCTGAATTATCCACCAGATTGGACGTTGCCATCTTCATGTATGACTCTGGCACCAGCTGTTTTCCATTATAATTTCCCTTGTGAAGAATCATCTGTCCATACCGGGTAAACTCATCAATATTCACATAAAGTCCATTAGCCGCATGCACATGCCCTTTCGGACACAAAGTCCAGTCTGGATTTCCAATTCCCAGCGGCTCAAAAAAGCGATTTCTCAAATATTCCAGAAGATTAACTCCCGCACGTTTTTCAATCGCGCAGCTGATCATATAAGTATTAAAATTGCTGTACAGCCATTCTGTTCCCGGTTTTTTTATCACTTTCGCATTCTCGAAGAAATATCGGATCCAGTCCGGAGTTGTGTAACGCTCCGGCCAGTCACAGAAAAACAGAGAGCTTTCCAAACCTGTAGTCATTGTCAGCATATTTTCCAGCGTTACATCCCCCAGATATCCTTCCGGATTCTCCGGTGCATACTCTGGAAAAATATCCACAATCTTCTCATCAAGTCGAATCAGCCCTTCATCAAGTGCGATTCCTGCCGCACAGGACACAACACCCTTGCAGGCAGACCAGGTGTTAAGGCGTGTCTTGACAGGCATTCTTTTATATTCTGCCGTTAACTGTCCTTCACGCCATATCTGCGCATACATAACATTGAGATTTTCTTTTAAAGTTTTGATAGCAAATTCATTGATCAGGTTCTGGTCTTTATTCATAAACATTAATCCTCCCACACACTTGTTTCCATCTTTACATCAGGACTTACACTTCTAAACCATCCGTAAGCCATGCATACTACAATGGCTATCAGACTGATGATTACTACCGGAAGTTTCAGGCTTCTGCAAGAATTGATAAAAATGCAGATATATGCAAACAGGCTCAAACAGCAGAGGAAATAATATTTTCCGTTAGAAATATGCATTGGTGATTTTTCCCATGCTTCTGCATGTTTTTTCGGAAGCTGGAAATAAGCATAAATCTGCAGAAATGCCAGTGCTGATGCCAGAAGCATAATATTATTTACAACATCACTGATAGAAAAGTCCAGTAACACAGGTAATATTCCCATAAGATAAGTAAATGTCATCAGTTTCCAGTAAGCCCCTCTTCTGTTCTGAGCTGCCCATGATTTCGGAAGCCATCCATCTTTACAGGACTGTGCAACCGGAATACAGTTATTGGAAATTGTTGAATTAATGGATGAAGACAGTGCAAGTACCGGACCACCAATCATAAATACTGTGAAAAGTGCCGGATTTAAAATATTTTTTGCAACCAGGGTAAGCGGCTGTCCGGCTACCTGATCCAGCGGAAGCACACCACTTGCTACAATTGCAACACCGCCATATACAACCATCAGTGTCGGAATACAGTACAGAAGTGCCTTTGGAATATCTTTATGCGCTTCTTTTGCCTGTTTACCATAATTCATAATGCAGGAATATCCGTTTGTTGAATATACATACAGCATGATTGCGGAAAAGAATCCGGATGGACCATTGGAGAAAAAGTCTGGTGCTGTAAACTCAAACACCGGATTTTTCAGCTGGAGGCATCCCAGAACAATAAACAGACCAAGTGCAACAAACAGCAGGGTAACCAGAATTTTCTGTACCTTCGCCATTACATCCACACCACACAGATTGATGGCAAAGAACACACTCAGGGCTGCAATTCCAAACCATTTCGCATTAATCTGCGGCCACAGGGAATTTGCATACATACCAATTGCCACACCATAAGTCGCCAGATTGATCGTCTGTGGCAAAAATCCTACTGCATACATACCGGCAACTCGTTTGCCGGCCATATCTCCTACCAGAGAATAAAATCCTCCTCCAAGTTTCAGTGTAGATGTAATCCATGGAATTGGTGCAATCATCATAAATCCCCAGATACATGCAGCTACATATGCCAACCATGCTGACTGACCAGTCAAAAGAATTGCCGGTCCGATCAGTGTCAGAACACCCGATCCAATCGCCTGTCCTACACCGATTGTATAAAGATCACTTCGTTTCAGGTAACCTGTTTTTTCTTTTATTTCCTTTACTGTTGACGACATAAAAGCCCCCCTTTTTTATTGACTTTAATATTAATAGTGCAATTAATTCTTTTTCTGACGTCATATGAATTATTTAATGCTATATTAACATCTAGGTTTCAAGATTTCTATTGACAATATTATTAAAAATACACACTTTAATTTGTGCATTATTTACATCTTTTTTTATGTTAAGAAGAATTTTTTACTCCATTATATTGTAATCAAACTTTACACCTGTTATAATTTATTATACTAATCGTACAGTACAGGAGGTTTTCATGAAAATAGAACAGTTGATCCGTGAAAAAGTATCTTTCCTTTCTGCCGGTCAGAAGAAAGTTGCCGAATATATATTACAACACCTTGATTCATTCAGTTATTCCACCCTTGCGAAACTCAGCAAGGAAATTTCCGTAAGCGAAACCACTATCATACGCCTTGCCTATTCCCTGGGATTTGAAAGTTTTTCTGAAATGCAGCGTACTGTACAGAATGATATTCTTTCCGTTCCTACGGTTATAAAAGACGATTCACTGCTGGATAGCGGAAATTTTTATCAAAACATCATTGCCAATGAACTCCATTCCATGGAAAGCTGGGCATCTCATCTGAATCAGGAAGATATGGATCAGATTGTTACCCATCTGAGCAATGCCAAAAAACGCCTCATTGTTGGTGCACGCTCTTCCTACAGTGCCGCTCTCTGGATGGGAACTCTGTTGAATCAGCTTCTTGGAAATACCAAGGTGGTTCACGAATTTTACGATTCCAATTTCGAATATCTCACAGAAGCATCCGAGGATACAGTTGTTCTTCTGATCTCTTTTGCCCGCTATACCAAATGGTCTCTGAAATATGCACAGATTGCCAAAAATCATGGTGCAAAGATACTCGCCATCACAGACAGCATTTCATCACCGGCATGGGCGCTGGCAGACCACGCTATCATTATAGAGATCAATCTCAATGAAATGGGATTTAACTCCTTCTCATGCCTCTATTGTCTGTTTGACAGTATTGTTGCAAAAATCCGCAAAACCAGGTGCAAATCCATCAGTACACGACTTCATGACCTGGAAGAACTTTATTCAGACTTTGATCTTTTTTACGAATAATAATTTCAGGGGGGGGATTATCATGCAGGAAATTTTAGATATTTTTCTTGAGAAATCAAAGCAACATCATTCCAATATCATCTACGCACAGATATATAAAAATGATCTTCTAAAAGAAGAATTCAGACTTTTTCCGGTCAAAACCCGTTTAAATATATGGTCTATCAGCAAGCCTTTTGTTGCAATGGCCGCAGGTATCGCAGAACGTGAAGGACTGATCACTCTTGATGAATACATTTATCCCTGGTTTGAAAAATATTTCCCTTCCGACCCTTCTGAAAATCTGTACAAGATAAAGATCCGTGATCTTCTTACCATGTCATCCGGTCAGAAAGATCCGCTCTTTTTCTGCGATGGACCAGAGCGATACAGAGAAAAGGACTGGGTGAGATATTTCTTTCAGAATGATTCTTTTCCCTATACACCCGGTACTCATTTTGTGTACAGCAATTTTTGTTCCTATATTTTATCTGTTCTTCTGGAAGAGAAATCCGGAACGGGTCTGCTGAATTATCTGCGATATCGTTTCTTTGAACCGGTTGGCATTCCGAATCCGGACTGGACCCTCTGCCCTCAGGGACATTGTATGGCAGCTAACGGACTGTATCTGACGATTGATGAATTGGCTCGTTTTGGACATCTGCTTCTGCATGAGGGTTCCCTGAACGGAAAACAGATCGTCCCAAAAAAATTCGTGATTGATGCCTGTCAGAAACATATCGATTCTTACAATCCACTGACGGAGCATCCGGATTACCAGAGCTATGGTTATGGATATTTCATATATATGGGACCTATGGAAGATACACTGATCCTGTCCGGCAATTACGGCCAATACTGCGTCGTTGATAAAAAACGTCAGATGGTATCCTGTGTCATGTCCCTGGATGGAAATGACCACAAAAAAATCCGTGATGACCTGGTGGATTCTCTTGCAGAATATTACGGTGTGAAAATTTCACATATATAAAAAAATGCCGCTCCCGCGGCCATATCATATGATATTCGCAATCCGCTAACGCTACTTGCTCATAAAAAAATGCCGCTCCGCGGCATTTTTTTATATCACTAACCAATCCTCAACCATAGCTGTATTATGCAGCAGTACTGCCTCATTTCCCTTCGTTACAAAAATTCTCTGCACAAACACATCCACAACTTCGCCTTCCCAGACGGGTTCTTCGTCAAGGCTTCTTCTGGCGCTGAGTGTGGTGTTTCCTACACGGACTTTCAGTTCCAGGCTGCTGCCGCGGAATGCGACTCGTTCTACGACGCCCTCTGTTGCGGAGCTTTTATATTTCTGTTCCTCGTTCTTCTTAGTCACTTTTACAAACTCCGGACGGACAATGGCTTTTTCGCCTCCTGGAACTTCCTCGAAGTGATTGAACACCTGGTAATCATCGATCACAGAAGTCTGCCCGAAAAATCCCGCCGTAAACGCAGTATCCGGATTCTGATAAACCTCCAGTGGAGTTCCCTTCTGCTCGATCCGTCCACGGTTGGTAATAATAATTTCATCCGCCACCTCAATAGCCTCATCCTGGTCATGGGTAACAAAAATACTGGTGATCCCCAGCTTCTCGATCATATCCTTCAGCCAGCTTCGAAGCTCCGTACGGATCTTTGCATCGATCGCCGCAAAAGGCTCATCCAGAAGGAGAAGCTGCGGATTCGGAGCCAGAGCCCGGGCAAAAGCAACTCGCTGTCTCTGACCACCGGACAGCTGACTCGGATATCTTTTCTCCAGGCCCTTCAGCCCGATCAGCTCTACCAGTTCCATAACCCTCTGCTTAATATACTTCTTGTCCGCCTTCTGCACCTTCAGGCCAAATGCAATATTATCATACACCGTCATATACCGGAAAAGAGCATAATTCTGGAACACAAATCCAATGCCTCGCTCGCTGGCAGGCACATCATTGACCACTCTTCCGTCGATGATGATCTCACCGCTGTCCGGCTGCTCCAGACCGGCGATCATACGGAGAATCGTAGTTTTTCCACTTCCGCTGGGCCCCAGAAGACCGATCAGCTTCCCCTTTTCGATACCAAAGCTTACGTTATCAGATGCCTTGTAATCCCCATATGTTTTATTGATATTTTTTAACTCAACGTACATCGCCTTTTTCCCCCTTTCCTTTATGCTCCAGAACATTTCTTGCGATCAGAAGGATCACCGCCAGGATCACCAGGATCGAAGAAACCGCAAATGCCGGAACATACTGGAATTCGTTATAAAGAATTTCCACATGAAGCGGAAGTGTATTTGTTTTTCCACGGAGATGTCCGGACAGTACGGACACAGCTCCAAACTCTCCCATGGCTCTGGCTGTACACAGCACAACACCATAGAGAAATGCCCACTTGATATGTGGAAATGTCACCTTGGTAAAAATCGTCCAGCCTTTTGCTCCCATCAATGCTGCCGCCTCTTCCTCATCGGACCCTATGGATTCCAGAACCGGTATGATCTCTCTGGACACAAATGGAAATGTGACAAAGATCGTTGCCAGGACAATTCCAGGAACTGCAAACACGATCTGTATCCCTGCACTTTCAAGAACAGAATAAAGAGGACTCTGCTTTCCAAAAACCAGGATATAGATAAGACCTGCGATAACCGGTGATACTGTAACCGGAACATCGATCAAAGTGGTAAGAAGCTTTTTTCCCCGAAAATGAAATCTGGTCATTGCCCATGCCGCACACAGACCAAAGATCGTGTTGCATACAACAGCCGCAGCCGTCGCCTCAATGGTCAGCTTCAGCGCTTTCAGCGTGTACTCATCTGTCACCGCCTGCACGTAGCACTGCCAGCCCTTGCTCAGCGCCTGGGTTACAACAACCACCAGAGGCAGTACCAGCATCACAAAAAGAAAGATCACGGAAATCCCGATAAGGATCCATTTCACCGGTCCGGAAGCCTGCTTCTTTTTTTCATCCATTATGCATCCCTCCCTCTGATACGTTTCGTATTTCTTGCCTGCACCAGATTCACACCAAACAGGATCAGAAATGATACTGCCAGTGTAACCAGTGCGATAGCTGTTGCGCTTTCATAGTCAAACTCCTGAAGCTTTGACATGATGATCAGCGGCGTGATCTCTGTATAATAAGGTTTGTTTCCTGCGATAAAAACAACGCTTCCGTATTCTCCCAGGCAGCGTCCGAAGGCAAGTCCTGCCCCGGAAAGCATTGCCGGCAGAAGCTCAGGAAGAATAACTCTGCGAAAAACGGTGAATGGCTTTGCACCCATGACACGAGCCGCCTCCTCATAAGAACCGTCCAGTTTCTCCAGAACCGGCTGAATGGCCCTGACTACAAAAGGGATTCCCACAAAGATCAATGCCACCGTGATACCGATTCTGGTATATGCGATCTTAATACCGAAATTTGCAAAAAAGCTTCCCACCAGACCTTTATCGGATGTCAGGGATGTCAGTGAGATACCGGCAACTGCAGTCGGCAGTGCGAAAGGCAGCTCGATCATTCCATCCATGATCCTTTTTCCCGGAAAATCATATCTTACCAGCACCCACGCAAGGACCAGGCCCATAATAGCATTGAGCACTGTGGCCGCAAATGCGGTAATAAAGCTTACATAGAATCCGCACAAAACCCTCGGCCGTATGATCACATCAATAAATTCCCGAAAACCCAGCCGCGCCGAGTATACTGCCAGAGACGCAAGAGGGATCAGAACTACGATACTCAGCATCGCCAAAGTCACTCCCATTGTCAGTCCAAAGCCTGGTATCACACGTTTACTCTGTTGTTTCTTCATTTCTGTCTCCCCGCTTTTCTATTCTAAGTTTCTGATCTGTTACAAATTCCTGGTCTGTTGCAAATATCTGGCTCTTCTACAACTTTCTGGTCTGTTGCAAATCTCTGACTCTTCTACAACTCTCTGATCTGTTACAAAATCTCAGGCTCTTCTACTCTTCATAGATCTCATCAAACACTCCGCCGTCTGCGAAATGCTTTTTCTGAACTGCATCCCAGCCGCCGAAATCTTTGATCGTTGTCAGCTTCACCTTCAGATCAAAAGTATCTGCATGCTTTTTCAGGATCGTCTGATCAACCGGCCTATAGTAATTCTCCGCGATCAGCTCCTGAGCTTCATCGGAATACAGATATTTCAGATATGCTTTCGCAGCTTCTGCATTATCATGCTTTTTCACATTTTCATCTACAACAGCAACGGATGGCTGTGCCAGGATACTGATGCCCGGCGTTACGATCTCGTAATCATCCGGATTATCCCTTACAGAAAGAAACGCTTCATTTTCCCAGGCGATCAGCACATCACCCTGCCCGTTTTCCACGAAAGAGGTTGTGGCACCTCTTGCTCCGGAATCCAGAACCAGGACATTTTTGTAAAGCTTCTTGATAAAGGCTTTCATCTCTGTCTCGTTGCCGTTATATTTCTCATTGGCATAAGCCCAGGCTGCCATGTAATTCCAGCGGGCACCACCGGAGGTTTTCGGATTGGGCGTGATCACCCCCACACCATCCTTTGTCAGATCATCCCAGTCGTGGATATTCTTCGGATTTCCCTTCCGAACAAGAAATACAATGGTGGAAGTATAAGGAGCACTGTCATCCGGATATTCATCGATCCAGCCCTTGTCGATCAGACCGGCATTCCGGATCGCATCGATATCATATTCCAGTGCAAGTGTCGCCACATCTGCAGGAAGTCCGTTGGAAATCTCAAGGGCTTGCTTTCCGGAACCGCCATGAGATTGGATCACATCCACACTCTGACCTGTTTCTTCTTTCCAATATTTTGAAAAAATCTTATTATACGCTTCATAAAATTCTCTGGTCGGATCATAGGACACATTGATGATCTCCACGTGATTTTTATCCTTTGTATTGTTTCCCGATACTGCAAAAGTTCCTGCCAGTACCACTGCTGCCAGTGCGATACAGACACCTGCAATGCGTTTTCTTTTCATGATCTGTGTACTCCTTTACAACCACATTTTTATTTGGAAATCTTTTTCCCACCAATGTAAATGCTTCATTTCGCTGTCAAATCATACCTGTTCTTTCCGTTTACTCTGATTCTGTGGTTCTATAATTTTTTTTATTTGAATTGAATACATTAAACCATATTATTCCCATTAATTAAATATGAATATCTGAAAACGTTTTCACGAAAATACTCTGGTCATTGCGCAACTGCATCCTGTCTGTCACTATATCTGCGCATCCGCAATCCTCAGATACAATAATCGCTCCACATACTGTCCTCCACACTGCTGCAGCTGTTCCGTATCATCAGTCTGCCTTCCAGCTCCATTCGCACAATACCGGAATGTCCGCCCTTCAGTCGGTCCAGCAGCAGGTATAATGCAAATTTTCCCATATCCTCCTTGGGCAGGCTCACCGTTGTCAGCATCGGTCTGGTAAACTGTGCCTCCTGTATATCATCGCTGGATATGATCGAAGGCATATAATACCGGTTCCGAAATTTATTCAGGCACTTCAGCATTCCGATCGCCGAAATATCATTGGCACAGTAGATTCCGGTTGGCATGTCGTCCGACTGAAAGAACTTTTCCATGGCCTCGTAGCCCTCGGCCTCAGTCTGCTTTGTTTCGATAACATACTCCGGTATCACATCCAGATCATGCTTCTTCAGTGTTTCCAGATACCCGTTATACCGGTCCTCGCTGTGACACTGGCCAATATAACCGATATTTTTGTGCCCCAGGGAGATCAGATATTCCACTGCCGCTGCTGCGATCTTTTTCCCATCGCAAAGGACCTCATCCACTTCATAATTGGTAGAATTCCGGTTCACCGATACCACACTCTTATACTTCTTATTCAGCTTCTTCAAAGCCTCTTTATTACATCTGCCGATGATGATCAGTCCGTCCCTTTTCCCTTCCACCTCGTCATACATTCCGTCGATCAGCCGGTCCAGATTCTCCCTTCGGCACTTCCGGTCATCGGAAAACACAGACATATACCATACTTTGGAAAGAATGCAGTTTTTATCATGGATCTCACTTTCGATCACCCGAAGGAGCTCCGCAAAAAACGGATCCGTTGTGGAAGAATCGGTTCTTGTCATCAGGATATTGATGTACCAGGTTTTCTCCTGCTTTGCGGAAACGCCTTTTTTCAGATTCCGGGCCGCCTCGTTGGGCACATAATTCATCTCGATAGCTGTTTTCCATATCTTATCCCTGAGTCCGGAAACAGAACATTTATAATTGGGATTATTCAAAACTCTGGAAACCGTCGCCGGTGAAACCCCTGCCTTTTCTGCGATCTTCTTGATGGACATGTACCCATCCCCTCCCTCTGAAAAAAGTCTGCCCACTGCCAGTCCTGTACGCTGCTCAACGTCATCTGTGTAACTCAGCAGCATCAGTGTAACAGAACTTTTTATCATTCCTTATTTCATAGTAATTAAATATGTTTTATATGATAATAAGAGTTTTGAAAAAAGTCAATCTTATTTTGTGAAAACGTGTTCTTTTTTTGCTGCATCTTCCAGTAGACCACCCGGATTCTGCGCCTTGCCCATCTCATTTAGCATTACATTACCAGGCAAGGCGCACTACAAAAAAATACCTTACACAGAGTTACTGTGGAAGGTATTTTTTGCGATCATCACTTATTATTGTCCTTTAATTTTCTTTTGATATATTCTTCTATCAATTCCAATAATTGTTTACCCGTTTCTATCTGTTCTTCTGCTTCTTCTCTTGTTGCAATATAAAAATCATCATAATCGCTGGCATGTCTGATTTCTTCTGCTTCTACGATTTTTCGTCCAAGTTTTCTGGGAAAAATCTCTGTTTTAATATAATTCTTATTGAAATTTGCTAATGCATCTTTATGACGTTTATATGCATTTCCATCTAGTGCATGTATTGCTGAAATTGCATGATAAATACCATAATATGCCCGATTATTAGCACCTCGAAATTCTTTTGCATTCAAAAGAATTTCCGCAGCTTTAATATCACTTTGGGCAGTTTCAATCCGATAAAAAATAAGATCTTTCTGCGTTCCTTTTTCATCAGGCTGCATCAAATAATTTTACCCCCTCTTTCTTTACATTTGCATAAAATGGATAAACATCAACCCAATTCAGAAAATGTTTTTCACTTTTTGCAATTGGCTTAATATCAAGATCATGATCCATATTAAAATCAAAAGTTTCTCCTGCCAATTCATGACGATACTGCTTAATATCTATATCAGACAGATCAAGGAGAATCATAATATCGATATCAGAATCTTCTCTATAATCTCCTCTGGCATATGAGCCGTATAAAATAACACTTTTCAAATGTTTCCCATATATTTTCTGTAATATTTTTGTGTATTGTTCCAACAATGTCTTCATCGATACCGGCATAATCCCGCCCCCTTCTATCTGATAAAACATCTTTATTCGATAACCACTATTTCTTCCATTTAATTATACGCTTTTATATCATTATTCCGCAATGAAATTTTTTCGACATAATTCTCCAGACATACAAAAACAGACTGAGAACCTGATATATATTCTTATCAAGCTCCAGTCTGTTTTGCGTGCTCAAATATATAAGATATAACTATGAGCAAATAACAAATGCAGATTGCTAATATCCCTTGAATTATTTAACCGTTACCTTACAGGTCAGTTTTTTAGAACCACTCTGAACGGTGATAGTTGCAGTTCCTTTTCTGATGCCTTTTACAACACCTTTGGATGTGACAGTTGCGATTTTTTTGTTGGATGATCTGTAAGTGACCTTCTCATCAGTATTTCTTGGTGTTGCAACGGCTTTGATGGTGAAGGTTTTTCCTCTGTTCACGGTCTTTGTTTTTGGTACACCGGTGAGTTTTGTTGTTTTGACTTTTGGCATTACCTTGATAGTAACAACTGATTTTTTGCTTCCGGCTTTTACTGTGATCTTGGCAGTGCCTACCTGTTTTCCTGTGACAACACCTTTGGAATTTACAGTTGCAATATTCTTGTTGGAAGTGCTGTATGTAACCTTATCCTGACTTGTGATCGGGTCAAGAACTGGTTTCAGAGTTACTGTTTTTCCTTTGTAGATGCGGGTGGATTTCAGGTTTGTGATGTAGCGGGTGGATACCTTGCCTTTCTGAACAGTTATCATTACAGCAACTGATACTCCACTTTTTAAATTAATATCCACATACGTTTTTCCGGATCTGTTTTTTGCAGTAAGTTTGAATGTACCATTTTTGCTGACATTGGACACTGTTACAAGATTCTTATTTCTTGCTGTTACACTCTTTACATAATCTCCTTTTGTAAAACCAGAAGCACGGACTGCAGTTGTGGACTGACCATATTTCAGGGTGATCTGATCTACATTAACATGGACCGTATAAGTCAGAATTTCTCCAAATTCTATCTGTCCGCACCGCTTACAAGTTCTCTCATTCTGATAAGCCTCTGATGCATCTATCGGGTAGCTTTTTCCAATCTGGTATCCATGAGCACCTGTTGCAATCTCCCGCAATTTCCATTCTGACCATTCATGCCCCAGTATAGGAGTAATCAACTCATCATTCGGATCAAAAATCTCCTTTTTTGCCTCTTTGTCCAGAAAACACTTTCCGCATTTCATGCACTGATAGTATTCACGTCTGCCTGAGTTCCAGCAATTGGCAGCTAATCCCGGAACTAATTCCAGTTCATGGCCTGTTGCAGGATATACTACAGATTCTAATTCATTTCCATTGTATGTATCATCATAATTTTTTCCGCAGGATTCACAATGCCAGTAACCTCTGTTTCCATCTTCCGTACAGGTTGCTTCTTTCCAGTCAACCCATGTAAATTTATGTTCAAGCTTCTCGATTTTTGTCTCACCGGAAACTACGGTTCCTGCCTCATTGCTGAAATCTTTTCCGCATACATTGCAATGCCAGTATTCAATATTTCCCTCGTTTATACAGGTTGGCTCAACACTTGCATAATGTGTCAACGGATCTGTAACATTGTGGAATGCGAAGTTTTCTCCTGCTGCGTAGGTTTCGGCTGTGGAGCCTTTATGGCCTATGAGCACAAGTGTACTGTTCTTCTCGGTATCTGAATTGTAGCCGATCGCACGTTTCTCGATTTTTACAGAATTCCCTGGAATGTAAACGCTTCTGAGCGCCTGGCAGCCTTTAAATGCATCGGTGTCAATCTTAGTTACATTTTCCGGGATGGTGATGTCTGTAAGTTTACTGCAGTCTACAAATGTACCATATACAACATTTGTCAGCCCTTTTGGCAAATGAATTGTTTCGAGACCATAACAGGCTGAAAATGCATATTCCCCAATTTCTGTCACACTGTCTGGAATTTCCAGACTCTTAATGCTACGACACCAGGTAAATGCATGCTCACCTATTGTCTTCAGGTTCTTCGGCAGTTTTATGCTTTCAAGATTATAGTCATCATAAAATATACTGTCTTTGATCTCGGTGATACTGTCCGGAAGTTCAACAGTTTTTAAATTGTCATTCCTTGCAAATGCATATTTTCCTATATCTGTTACGGATCCCGGAACTATCATCGTACTGTATTGATCACTTGAAAATGCACTGTCTCCGATTGTTTTCAGACCATTCGGTAATTTAAACTCTGTTACGCCAGTGCTACTAAATGCGCCAGCTTCAATCGTTGTCACTCCAGCTGGCAGATTAATTTCCGTCAGTCTTCCACAGCCTGAAAAAGCCGCTTCTCCAATTTCTGTGACACCGTCTGGAATTACAATACTGTTCAATCTTCCGCACCCTGAAAACATAGAATTATTTATACGTTTAAGTCCGGATGGAAGTTTAACACTTCTCAAATCTGAACAGCCGGAAAATACTCCTGTTCCTATATCTGTCAGACTATCCGGAATTTCAATAGCTGTTAAGCTGCTGCAATTATAAAAGGTATTCGCTTCTATACTTTTCAGATTTTTGGAAAGTGTTACACTACTGAGCTTCTCACAATATGCAAACGCATTCTCTCCTAAGGTTGTCAGGCTGTCCGGTAAAACAATACCGCCTCCTAATTCACTGCAATTCGCAAACGCAACCTTTCCAATTGATGTCACACTGTTTGGAATATTGATGCTGCTCAGGCTACTGCAATTATAAAACGTACCTTCTTCAACAGTTGCAAGACCTTCCGGTAATACAATATTATTCAGTTTTTCACAGTGGTCAAATGCTCTCTGTCCTATTGATGTTACACTTTTAGGAATATTAACACTGCTCAGGTTACTGCAATACTGAAATGCGCTCTCTCCAATAGTCGTTACGCTCTCTGGTAATACAACATTCTGTAAGCCACTACATTCAGAGAATGTATAACTTTCTATCGTTGTTACTCCCTGAGGAATAGTGACGTTATTTAAATTATTACAACAACGGAATGCATATTTTCCAATATTTGTTAAACTTTCCGGCAATACGATTGTACTTAGGCTTTCACAGTTTGAAAATGTCCAATTACCCAAGGTCGTTAAACTTTTCGGCAGTGTCACAGTGCTCAAATCACTACAATTTTCAAATACTCCTGCTCCCTCCGAAACCTTAAGAGCTGTAATTCCTTCCCCAATTTCCGCACTTTTTATTTTTTTATCGTTACTGGTGATACTGTTAAAATATTCATCTACAATTCCACTACCCTCAATCACAAGCCGTCCATCCCCATACAGCGTATAAGTAGCGTTACTTCCACAGCTTCCACTGTCAACAACTTTCGAACTGTCACCCGCACCAGCTATCACAGCTTCTCCATCCGAAAAACCATTTTCCACTTCTGCTTCCAGTTCTACATTCTCAGAGCTGTCTGCTTCTGTCTCTACATTCAGTTCCTCTGCACTGTCGTCAAACATCTCCAGATTACTGGCATCGTCAGCCTGCGCATTCTCATCGGATCCTTCACTTTCAGTTTCTTCCTCGCCTTCTGCGTCTGACGCTGCAGCGACAGTTTCCTCACTTTCATCCGCTCCTGCAGTTTCATTTTCCGCTGCATCTACTGCAATTTCCGCTGTTGTCTCTGTCGCTGTATCTCCGTTTTCTGTTCCTGCTACTTCTGTTTCATCTGCCTGAAATTCCTCAGCCGCATACACAGACACTGTCTCCACCGGAGCCGCCGCTGTTGTCAGGATCATAGCCCCAGACAGCAGCCATGCAATATTCTTTTTCTTCATAGATTTCCCCCATTTTCAAATTCACATTTATAATAAAATTATAAATTTCCCATCACATTTAATCAAGCTTTGTTTAGAATATTTTTGTCATATTTTGTCTGTTTACAGACATTTTTGAACATTTTTTTACTGTAAAAAACCGGCAGCTGCACATGTGATAACTTTTGCACCTGCTTTATTACCAAAATGCCAAGAATACGACGCACAGTTATTCAAAATAAATATCTGTACTTTCTTCTCCTGCTCATAATAATCTCAAATACTCTTTCTTTATATTCCTGCGGATAATAACTTTCCATATCCAATATTTCTTTTACATCTTTTTCATTAAATTTCAGCCTTATCTGCTGACCATACAATTCTTCTGCAATCTCGATCTGCTCATCAAAATCTTCACACAGAGTTTTTGATCGTGCCTCCTCCATCAGATTATTTATGTTTTCTTCCATCGGATAATCCATCTGTATATCTGATAGCAGTCCTGCACCATTATCAAATATTGGACACAAATGATATTTTTCTTCTGCATCCATTAAGACTCCAATATTATGCATATGCCGATCTTCATTCATAAAAAATGTATCAATTGCCAGGATCTTACTCATATACTTTCCAAAATCGCTAATTCCCGTAATGCGTTCCGCCTGATCTACTATAAATTCCAGTCTTTCCGAATGTTCTGGAATCGTGAATAATTTTTTATAAAGACTTTCATTATAAAATCCATAAAAAAGTCTTTCTAATGTAATAAGCTGCCATCCCTCAGGCAAAAAATTTTCACTTTTACATCCCAGATATTTTCTTCTCTTATAACTAATCTCTTCTGTTTTATATAAAACATACTCTTCCTGTTTCAGTGAAGATTTTTCCAACAAACGTGAAACAACATATTCCACCAATCCCTCATATCCCATATAATCAGCTTTATACCATACATTGTTCCTGCACCATTTCAATTGGTTTCCTTTTGACGATTGTCTGTCATTTGTTTTGATATCCTGTTCAAAAAGCTGTACCATCTTTACCTCTCAATCCTGATCCAGAAATCATCCTCTGCCATTCTTCCTTCGGTCTTTTCTATGATCATAAACGGATCATAAAATGGCAGATTCAAATCTTCTAATACCAATTTTATTTTGTCTCGTTGTCTCGGGAAACAACGAGATTCCAGAAATTCCTCGTATTCTTCAAAGGTTGGTTTTTCATTTCGGCCAAATGCTTTTTTAATAAAATTGTTTGTATAATTATATATTTTTACTTTTCTGCCTCTCTCATCCACATCAATAATCGTACATATTTCACTCTTAAACATGTACCATAAGCGTATCGGATATTCTTTTTCCGGCACGCGGAGGTTTTCCTCTATCTGAGGATACTCGTTTAAAATATGAACTAATGTCGTAACCGGTCCTGTAATATCCCGATTTTCACTTTCCCATCTTTCTATTGTTTTCTGAGATACATTTACTAACTTTGCAAAATCTTTTTGTGTAAGCTTCAATTTCTTCCTTAAAATTCGTATATCTTCTGCCCGTATCGAATGTTTCACAGCATATCCTGTCATTTTAGATTCCCCCTTTTTTATTAATATACCCTTATTTTAAGGGTATAACAAGCTATTTTATTCCTTATTTTAAGGGTTTTCTATATTTATAAAAAACCCGGCAGCTGCACATGTGAAAACTCTCCATGTTTCATCTGCCGGGCTTCTGTTTTTATTTTCTTTTGTATTCTTTCACTGTTATGGCGATTTTACGTACGCCTGCTTCATCGTTACTTCACCGTTATCTTACAGTTCAGTTTTTTCGCTCCGCTCTGCACGGTGATCAAGGCCGTCCCTTTTCGGATTCCCTTTACAACACCTTTGGAATTTACCGTAGCGATCCTGCGATCCGAGGAACGGAAAAGAATCTTTTCGTCGCTGTAATACGGCACGGTCACTGCCTGGATCGTGTATGTTTTTCCACGAAGTATGGTTTTTGTTTTGGGCACGCCGGTCATCTTTGCAGTCCTTACTGCGGCAGTATTGTTCAAAAAACGGAACCCATTTTTCTTTGCGTAAGTCTGCGCAGTAGAACCCTTTTTTCCGGCAATGACAAAAGTTTTATTTTTTCCACTATTGAAATTATAGCCGATCGCTTCTTTTTCTATCACTGTTTTACTGTTGAGGATCGTAATCTTTTTCATTGCCAAGCAATCATAAAAAGCATGGCTTCTGATCTTTTTCACACTGGCAGGTACTGTAATATTCCCCAGTTTTCGACAATTACTGAATACACCGTTCCCGATCTCTGTAAGCTTCTTCGGCAACGACACCTTTCTGAGATCTGTACAAAAAGAAAACGCACCTTCCCCAATAACCGTAACACTGTCCGGAAAGCTTACTCCTGTCAAACCGCAATGCCGAAAGGCCGCTCTTTCTATCCTGGAAACGCCCTGTCCAAGCGCAACCTTTTTCAGTTTCATATCTGCCTCAAATAACGATTCCGGTAATATTTTCACACTTCCCGGAATGCTGACAGATTCCAGACTGTTACAGTAACTGAAAGCATATTCATCAATTTTTGTTACAGTTTTCGGTACATCCAGGCTCATAAGCTTACTCTGGTAAAAAGCATATGCACCAATGCTTTTCAGTCCATCAGGAAGCTTGATCCTGGTGATCGCAGTATCTCCAAATGCTCTTACTCCAATACTCCGCAGAGTTCCCGGCAACGAAATCCTCTTCATATTTCTGCAGTCTGAAAAGGTTCTGTCACCGATTCCCGTGATCCCAGATGCAACGGTTACTGTTTTTATCATTGCTGATCTGTATGAAAAATCATCGGTAACCTTAACCTCCCCTTTTCCCTGTATCTGCAGGTTTCCATTGGAGTACAACCGGTAAACAGCTTTGCTTCCACAGGAGCCCTTCGCAACAAGCTTTGCAGTGCTCTGCACACCTGCTGCCGATGCTTCCTGCGCATATTCAGCCGCATAACCAGTCTGTGCATGTACAGCCACAGAAGATACACAGGACCCTGTCAGGATCATTGCCGTTGATAACAGTATTGCGATTTTTTTCCCAAACATAAAAGCTCCCTCCCCGAGAATCGATCGGATATCCACGATCTTCTCCCATGTAGCAACAAAAGGACCGACATACATCCGGTCCTCATGTTCATTATTTAGAATCTGTTGGTTAATCCAACCACATACATATCTTCTTTATATTCCGGGATCTTCACAAGAAGTCCTTCTGCAGTATCTTCAGTTTCTACCTTCACTGCCGGATCAAATGGTCTCAGCGCCCCGTGATAGCCCTTGATCAGGAATTCATTGGCACCTTCCTTCAGATGATCTGCAAACACATTCAGATTTCCGTCTTTCTGTGTATAATGGAGCTCGATTCCACTCTCAAGCAGCTCAGATTCACGGTCACTGCAGCGTGTTCCGTAAATACCGTCATGGTTTACCTTCAGCCATGCACCCAGGATCTTCAGTCTTCTTACCTGCTCCTCCGGGATAGTTCCATCTGCCTTCGGGCCGATGTTCAGGAGAAGATTTCCGTTATTTGCCACTGTTCCGACAAGAAGTGAGATCAGATCCGGAACAGAGATCAGCTTGTCATCGCCTTCGTTGGCATTATAACCGAAGGATAAGCCCATTCCACGGCACATCTCCCATTTCTCATTTCTGTTTACAGAACCGGCTTTATATTCCTTAGTAAGGAAATCGTGATAACGTCCGTTGAAACGGTCATTTACCACACCCTCCGGAACCTTATTGTAATAATGTGCAAAGAAATACGGCATCATCTCTTCACTCTGTGTCGGCCATCCGATATCATTCCAGAACACACTCGGTGCATAATCATCAACAAGCTCTTTCATCTGATTATAGGAATAATCTGCATATGCAAATGTCGGGCTGGCTGTTCCAAACAGATCATCATCCTCAAAAATAGGATCGTTTGCATACTGCCAGTCGATCAGTCCGGAATAATACAGGCCCATGCGGATTCCTGCGTCACGGACAGCTTCTGTCAGCTCACCGGTGATATTTCTCTTCGGTCCCATTTCTACGGAATTGAAATGTGTATATTTACTTGGGAACAGGCAGAATCCGTCATGATGCTTGGTTGTCAGAACAACATACTCCGCACCTGCTTCTTTGAAGATCTCTGCCCACTGCTTCGGATCCCAGTTTTCAGCTTTCCACATAGGAATAAAATCTTCGTATTTGAAATCTTTTCCGTATTTTTCTATATGATGCTTATATGTAGGGCCTTTTCCAATGTTCAGAGAATTGTAATACCATTCTGCATACGGATTATCCGCAAACCATTCCTTGGAATCAACCTCTCCCAGCTCCCATGTATGCGGTGCAAATGCCGGCACGGAATAAATTCCCCAATGGATAAAAATTCCAAATTTACAATCCTCATACCATTTTGGAACTGTGTGTGCATTTACAGAGTTCCAGTTTCCTGTGAATCTTACATCTCCCATAATTAAAATACCTTATCCTTTCTGTCCTTTCAAAAAGACATTATAATTTACTTGCTTCCCCCAACAGCTATTCTACTGTGATCTTCAATACCACCGGCATATCTCCCGCCTCAATACCCCCTCTTCCGCAGGAAATATCCAGTTCTTTATTTCTCGCAAATGCCGGATGCAGATCTGTTCCGAGGATCTCAATATCCCGGATCGTGGATTTCAAAAGCTTCATATCATTGCCAAGAGCTTTGATATGGATCTCTCCATCCTCCGGCCAGTGCAGAACAGTCGCATAAATATGATTGCTCTTACTTGTAAAACGGATATCCTCAGAAGTAAAGTGCTTATCATAGGTATCCGTGAAATGTCCCTCCGGAACCACCGTCGGTCCCTCTCCGAATATCTTCCAGTATCTGGTTCCGTATATCGCCTCTCCGTTTACCTTCAGCCATTTTCCCATTTCTCTCAGGATATGTGCATCCTCTTCCGGAATTGTTCCATCCGGCTTCGGTCCAATATTAAGAAGAAGTGCACCATTTTTGCTGACTACATCGATCAGATCCAGCACTACATCGGAAGGCTTCTTATAATCATTTCCAATGGTATAGCCCCAGGAGTTCTTAGCTACAGACGTATCATTCTGCCACAGATCCGGTGTGATATGATCTAACTGACCTCTTTCCAGATCATTCACTGCGCTGCCATAAACATATGCGTCAAATTTGGCATCAATAGCTGTTTCTTTTCCCCACTGTGCAGAACGGTTGTAATAATATGCTGCAAATTTACGAAGATGCGGTTTCCATGCATACTGCTGGATCCACCAGTCAAAATACACGATGGATGGCTGATATTTATCCACGATCTCGCAGGTGCGGACAAGCCAGTCCTGCATATGCTCCTCTGTCGGAGGATTGTCATAAATATCACTCATATCTCTGGTGATTCCTGCTGCCGGCCCATAAAGATCCGCATATTCCGGATCATTGACATCAGCCTCCGGGATCTGACGACCTCCATTAAAGAACCAGTAATGCTCTGCTCTGTGAGAAGAAGCACCGAGAACCATTCCCTCTTTCTCAACCTCTGTCTTCAGCTCTCCGAGAATATCTCTTTTCGGTCCCATCTCAGCAGCATTCCAGCGACAAAGGTCACTGGCATACATCTGAAATCCATCGTGATGCTCCGCTACCGGAACTACGAATTTCGCCCCCGCCTCTTTAAATAAGGCCGCCCATTCCTTCGGATCAAACTTCTCAGCCTTAAACTGAGGAATAAAATCCTTGTAGCCGAATTTATCCAGAGTTCCGTATTTCTCTGTATGATGCAGGTTCTCCTTAGAGCCTTTCACATACATATTTCTGGGATACCATTCGTTTCCGAAAGCCGGAACACTGTAAACACCCCAGTGGATAAAAATTCCGAATTTATCTCTCGCATACCACTTCGGCGTAGGATGCTCACAGAGAGAATCCCAGGTATCCGTGTACGGTCCCCGTGCGATCACCTCATCGATCCGAGAAAGGTATTCTTCTTTTTTCATCTGTTCGTCCTCTTTACATCTTTTTATTTATATTGTATGGATGTCTCTATGTTATCATCAAATCTTTTGGTTGTATATGTCCAACAATTCACAAATAAAACGTTTCGTTTTTATACAAAACATACAACAAAAAAAAAGACCTTGATGATGTTTTTGTTCCAACTTCATCAAAGTCTTTTCTTTTTTACATAATATTCTCTTCGATCACCTTTTCGATCCGTCTCTTCACTTCTTCTGCGAGCTCTGTGGTATGCATATCTTTGTATTCCTCATAATACATCGGAGGAAGGATATGCACCTGTACGGTGATCCTCTCTGTAGAGCCGGTATCAAAAGCCTTAAAGGAATCGATCAGTGCAACCGGAACGATCGGGCATTTCGTCTTGGTGGCAGTCTTGAAGCTGCCGCCCTTGAACGGCCCCGGATGATTTCCGTTTTTACTTCTGGTTCCCTCCGGAAAGATCAGATAATTACGACCAGCCTTCACTTCCCGTATTACATTGACAATGACCTGCATGGACTGCTTCAGGTCTTCCCTGTCAATGATAAAGGCCTTCATACAGGCAAAAACCTGCTTCAGAAAAGGAATCTCTCCAACTTCCTTCTTGGCAACTACCGAAAAAGGAACCGGGCATGCCCGGATGATCGCCAACACATCAAACAGTCCCTGGTGATTCGGAAAAAACATAAACCCCTTTTCTTTTGGGATATTTTCAGCTCCATGCACATCAATATGGATATTTCCGCCTTCAATGGCATGCTCATCTACCAGTCTCAGGAATGCGTATTTCTTCTCTTCCGGATAATCATCTGTATGTGCTGCATACCAGCAAAGCTTGATCCACCAGTAAGGAACAAAGACTATATTTCTGAGCACCATCAGCAAAATCCTCTTCATTCTTACATCCTCCCGCCTCTGCTTTATCCGTTCAGTTTCCCTGCGATCTTATCCTCGTATCCCGGATTCTTTTTCAGAAAAACCTCATAAGCTTTTGTATAATCTGTATAGGTTTTCGTAGTCATAAATTTCTGATAATCCTTGGCAGCCTGCTGGCTGATCTTATCTGAAATCTCAGAAGGCGCATACAGATAATACTTTTTGTCCTGGATCTTTACAAGATAGGTACTGATACATGGATATTCCTGCTCGTTCTCCAGAACAAGATTATAGCGGATATAAACATAAGAATAATTTTTGTTTTCAGAAATGGAGCCACAGCTGTCGATATTTACATCCTTTACTCCATGGGCCTGAAAATATTTTATCGTGGAGGAAATCTCTGTTTTCGCCTCATCCGATAACTTATCCGCACTGTAACAGCTCTGCATCTTTTTATTCTTGCCTGCTGCTGCCGCTTTGATGTAGCCTTCCACAACCCCCTCCGGAGTTCTGTGGCTGATCTTTCCGCAACCCCTGGCCGCCAGAACGATCACCAGCAGGATCAGAATGATCCCCGCCAGTGTCGCAATGTGGACAAAATTCAGTTTTTTATTAGAGTATTTCAGCTTCTTTACTGATTTTTTTCTGCGTTTTTTCTTTGTCGTCGTCATGACTTATCCTCGACCTTATTCCTCTTCACTGCCTGTGACAGCTTCCTCTGCAGAGCCTTCTTCGTTATCGCCGGTTTCTCCGTCAGCTTTTTCGGTAGTTGTATCTGCTTCCGGATCTTTATCTCTTACCTTGGCGATACTTGCAACGGTTACGCCTTCTGTAAGATTGATCATCTTCACACCGGAGGTGATCCTTCCAAGAACAGAGATATCTGCACACTGCAGACGGATAATGATACCCTCTGTAGTAATCATCATGATCTCGTTCTCTTCGTTGACAGCCTTGGCGCCGACAACATTTCCGGTCTTCTCGGTGATCTTGTAGCACTTCACACCCTTACCGCCACGGTTCTGGACAACGAACTCACTCATAGCTGTACGTTTGCCCATTCCGTTCTCGGAAACTACAAGCAGATAATCTCCCTGAGTGTTCAGCTGCATGGCAACAACTTCATCACCGTCAGTAAGATTCATACCTCTTACTCCCATGGACGCACGGCCTGTGCTGCGGACATCCGTTTCCTTAAAGCGGATACACTGTCCGTCCCTGGTCACAAGAATAATATCTTTGTTATTATCAGTAGCCTTAACCTCGATCAGCTCGTCATCATCACGGAGAACGATTGCTGTAAGACCTGTCTTACGGACATTCTCGTAATCCTTGATCGGAGTTTTCTTCACAAGGCCTTTCTTGGTGGCCATCATCAGATAATGACCCTCTTCATATTTACGAAGCGGGATCACAGCTGTGATCTTTTCTCCCGGTGCAAGCTGCAGAAGATTGATGATCGCAGTTCCTCTGGCTGTACGACCGGCCTCCGGGATCTCATATGCCTTCAGTCTGTATACACGTCCTGTATTAGTAAAGAACATGAGATAATGGTGCGTTGTCGTCATCAGAAGCTCTTCGATATAGTCATCCTCAATCGTCTGCATACCCTTGATTCCTCTGCCGCCACGGTTCTGGCTGCGGAAGTTGTCAACGGTCATACGCTTGATATAACCAAGCTTTGTCATTGCGATCACTGTATTTTCTCTCGGGATCAGATCCTCTGTAGAGATATCATATACATCGTATCCGATGGAAGTCTTTCTGTCATCGCCGTATTTCTCTGCAATGGCAAGGATCTCCTCACGGATCACTCGGAGAAGGAGCTTGCGGTCAGCAAGGATTGCCTGGAACTTGCGGATCTTCTCCATAAGCTCTGCATACTCAGCCTCCAACTTCTCTCTTTCCAGACCTGTCAGTGCACGGAGACGCATATCCACGATCGCCTGTGCCTGCACATCTGTCAGCTCAAAACGGTCGATCAGCTCCTGCTTGGCGATCTGTACGTTGCGGGAACCACGGATGATGCGGATCACTTCGTCAATATTATCAAGTGCCTTCAGAAGACCCTCCAAAATATGGGCTCTCTCCTGTGCCTTATTAAGATCATACTGTGTTCTTCTGCGAACTACATTCTCCTGATGCTCCAGATAGTACTCCAGCATCTCTTTCAGGTTCAGAACCTTCGGTTCCATACTTCCATGATTTGGAACAAGAGAAAGCATGATCACACCAAAAGTATCCTGCAGCTGTGTATGCTTGTAAAGCAGATTCAGGATCACGTTGGCATTGGCATCCTTACGAAGATCAATACAGATTCGCATACCCTCACGGCTGGAATGGTCGTTCAGGTCTGTGATCCCGTCGATCTTTTTGTCACGGACAAGCTCTGCGATCTTCTCGATCAGACGTGCCTTGTTTACAAGGTACGGGAGCTCGGTAACCACGATACGGGATTTACCGTTTGGCAAAGTCTCGATATTCGTCACCGCACGGACACGGATCTTGCCACGTCCGGTACGGTAAGCTTCCTCGATTCCTCTCGTTCCGAGGATGGTCGCTCCTGTAGGGAAGTCCGGTCCCTTTACGATCTCAAGAAGCTCCTCCATAGCTGTTTCTCTGTCTTCTTCTACAATGTTGTCAATGATCTTAACAACTGCATTGATAGTTTCACGAAGGTTATGCGGCGGAATATTGGTTGCCATACCTACCGCAATACCTGTAGTACCGTTTACCAAAAGGTTCGGAAAACGTGCCGGAAGCACAATCGGCTCACGCTCTGTTTCATCAAAGTTCGGCTGAAAATCAACCGTATCCTTGTTGATGTCAGCAAGCATCTCCATGGATATCTTGCTGAGACGTGCCTCTGTATATCGCATGGCAGCAGCACCGTCACCATCCACGGAACCAAAGTTTCCATGTCCGTCAACCAGCGGATATCTTGTGGACCATTCCTGAGCCATATTGACCAGCGCACCATAGATGGAGCTGTCACCGTGCGGATGATATTTACCCATGGTATCACCGACAATACGCGCACATTTTCTGTGTGGCTTGTCAGGACCATTATTCAGCTCGATCATAGAGTACAGAACTCGACGCTGTACCGGCTTCAGACCGTCTCTTACATCAGGCAAAGCTCGTGAGGCGATAACACTCATGGCATAGTCGATGTAAGATTCCTTCATCGTTTTTTCCAGATCCACTTCGTGGACTTTGTCAAAAATATTATCTTCCATTCTTCTTTATTCTCCTAGATATCAAGATTCTTAACGAATCTTGCATTTTCTTCGATAAATTCACGTCTTGGCTCTACCTTGTCTCCCATAAGAGTGGTAAATGTCAGATCGATCTCAGATGTGGCAGCTTCGTCCATGGTCACACGGAGAAGGATTCTCTTCTCAGGGTCCATAGTAGTCTCCCAGAGCTGCTCGGCATCCATCTCACCCAGACCTTTATAACGCTGGATCTTATTGTTTCCGTCACGTCCGATCTCGGTAAGGATATTATTCAGCTCATCATCGTCATATGCATACCATACCTTTTTGTTCTTCTCCACTTTATAGAGAGGAGGCTGCGCCAGATATACATATCCCTGCTTGATCAGCTCCGGCATGAAACGATACAGGAAGGTCAAAAGCAGTGTTGCGATATGCGCACCGTCAACATCGGCATCGGTCATAATGATGATCTTGTGATAACGAAGCTTGGAAATATCAAAATCCTCATGGATTCCGGTTCCGAAGGCAGTGATCATTGCCTTGATCTCTTTGTTTCCGTAAATCTTATCCAGACGTGCCTTCTCAACATTCAGGATCTTACCACGCAGTGGAAGGATTGCCTGTGTGGCACGGTTTCTCGCTGTCTTGGCAGAACCGCCCGCGGAATCTCCCTCTACGATATAGATCTCACAGTTCTCCGGATTCTTGTCAGAACAGTCTGCAAGCTTTCCCGGAAGAGACATGCTGTCCAGTGCGGATTTTCTTCTTGTAAGGTCACGTGCCTTTCTGGCTGCCTCTCTGGCTCTCTGTGCAAGAACAGATTTCTCAACGGTAGCCTTGGCAACTGCAGGATTCTGCTCCAGGAAAATCTCCAGCTGTTTACTTACAACACTGTCTACCGCACCTCTTGCCTCACTGTTTCCAAGCTTCTGCTTGGTCTGACCCTCAAACTGCGGATTCTCGATCTTAACACTGACGATCGCAGTCAGGCCCTCACGGATATCATCACCGCTTAAGTTCGGCTCACTGTCCTTGAGAAGCTTGTTCTTACGTGCATAATCATTAAATGTATTGGTGATTGCATTACGGAAACCGGTAATGTGTGTACCGCCCTCCGGTGTATTGATATTGTTTACAAAGCCATAGGTGTTCTCTGTATAGGAATCATTATGCTGCAGCGCAACCTCTACAGACACGCCGTCCTTCTCACCCTCACAGTAAATGATCTCCGGGTAAAGAGCCTCCTTGCTTCTGTTCAGGTAGCTTACAAACTCACGGATACCACCCTCATAGTGGAATACCTTCTCGCGCTCCTGACCCTCTCTCTTATCCTCCAGAACGATACGAAGACCCTTAGTCAGGAAAGCCATCTCACGAAGTCTCTGTTTCAGGATATCATAATCATAAACAGTCTCCTCAAAGATCTCCTTGTCCGGAAGGAAATAAACCTTCGTTCCTGAAAGCCCCGGATCACAGTCACCTACCACCTTCAGCGGGTACATAGTTTTGCCACGCTCATATCTCTGTTTGTATTCCTTACCCTCTCGGTAGATGGTAACCTCCAGCCATTCGGAAAGTGCATTTACAACAGATGCACCAACACCGTGAAGACCACCGGAAACCTTATATCCTCCACCGCCGAACTTACCGCCTGCGTGAAGAATGGTAAATACAACCTCAACTGCCGGAATACCTGCCTTATGATTGATACCAACCGGAATACCACGACCATTATCTGTAACTGTAATGGAATTATCCGGATTGATATCTACATGGATCTCTGTACAAAAACCAGCCAGTGCTTCATCGACTGCGTTATCCACGATCTCATATACGAGATGATGAAGTCCACGGCTGGAGGTACTTCCGATATACATTCCAGGCCTCTTACGTACGGCTTCCAGTCCTTCCAGGATCTGGATCTGATCCGCGCCGTATTCTGTATTCTCTGCGCCCATGTCATTCCTCCTGTTCTTGTCGTCCGGACGTGTTTGAAAATTCATTTCTGCAGAACCATAGCAGCTTCAGAAATCATTACATCAAATCCTGAACAAGATAAACTGATCTTTTAATTTCAGGAAATACTGTATTTTCATTTTGCAGAAAGCAATTCTCAAACCCGCTCCGGAAGTGTCATTTATACCTGTAAAATAAATATTTTTTACATACGAATACAGAGTTTATTATAGCACAAAAAAGCCTGTATTTCCACGCAAAATCATAGGAAATACAGGCAAAAAAGTATCTTATTAAATGCAATCCCAAAACACAGCACAATATGCTCTTAAAACATATGGAATATTCAGCTACTCCGGCAAAAGCCCAAATTCCTTTAACAATTTCTTCTGGTATTCCGGATCTGCTGCCGATCTTATAATATCAGACGTCCTCCCCAGCTCAGCAAGGCAGAGGATCAAACTGTTAATACTATGTTCTCCCTGCTGCATTCCCTGTTGCATTCCCTGCTGTATTCCCTGCTGCATTCCCTGCTGCATTCCCTGCTGCATTCCATCCTTTATTCCCTCCTGCATTCCTATTCCATACCCTTCATCATAGCCAGCCTGTAAACTTTTTCTTATCTTTTCCTCGATCTGATCCTGTATGATCCGATTTAATGCTTCACACATACAATCCGCCTCCCTGAATTTTTCTTCATTAGCCCTTACGATCATCTGCATAACTGATTCGTACAAAGGATTTTTCTGCTTTTCTCTGTATTCATTGAGAAGTCGTTTCATATCTTCCTTATCTTTTATTCTATCAGTCAGACTTCTCAGCCACAGATTTTTCTTCTTCGACAACTGCTCTGTTACAATGACCTGGATTGGGATCTTAGATCCTGTTACGTAATAAATTCCTTCTTCCATCTTTTTTACCCGGCATTTCCAAAACTCCCTCAAATGACGGAGCATCTTCCGGGGATATGCCCTGCTTACCAAAGAGATCGTAATCTCCTCAATTGGGATTTCATCCTCAGTTACCGTATCCGCTTTATAAAAAAATGCATATCCACACACCTTATAAAAATCATTGATGCTTATATAATCCGTCGGACTCTTATACTCAATGATATTATATTTTCGGAAGATCCTTCCTATGTTTTTATTAATTGGGATATCTGATTTCTTTTTGATCACAAGCGCATCGATCTCCATTGGTTTCGTCCCAAGCTGATGCTCATTCTCAAAAATCAGATTCTCCCTTTCTGCCTCCAGTTCTATCTGGATATCAGCAAAAAATGCAGGATGCCACTGCCGCAGGTTAGAGCTGTTTGTTCTGTTATTGTTTACGATCATACACGACTCCTCTGTTTTGATCTCAAGGAGCCTCATCTGAAAACTCCTGCTGAAAAATGGAAAAAAGCATGAATTTTCTGAGATGACAGGCAATCTGCCTGATATATGAAATGTAATAGAAAAATAAGATTATTTTTAGAAAATATGCTTTTACAGCATTTCCATAGAATCCCGGAACTGCTTTTTATTTTTGATAAGATCAGCTTACCACAATATGGTCTATACTGCAAGCAAATCATTTCGACAAAATCCGCACAGTACTTTTTATGTTACTGTTCACTGGCAATATTCCGCGAGGTGTTTTTTGTGAGCGAAGGTCACAGAAAACCCGAGACATACCGCGCGAATTTATGCGATTAGCATAAATTCTGTGCATCGCGAAGCGTGTTGCTGAGAACGGAGTGAACAGTAACCTTTTTATTACCACAATAAAAAAAGCCACATACGCTCCCAAAAATCCTTGGTCACAGTATGCAGCTTATTCAATCATCCACGATCACGTTACCTACGATCCGTACCACAATTACACCTGATCATTCAGCAGAACCTTCTCCATCCAGAAGCGCCTTATAAATATCCCGCTTGGAAACACCACGATCCTTGGCAGCAAGCTTCATGGCATCCTTCCTGGAATTCCCCTGCTGCTCATACATCGCCACATGCTCCGCAATGGAAATCTCCTCCCAGGAAGCACGCTTCTCCGCCTCCATCTCACTGCGGCTCCTGCCCTCGATCACAAGAACACACTCACCCAGCGGCTTCTCATCTTTATAAAAATCCATCAGATCATCGATCGTAGTCCGGAATGCCGTCTCATGCTTCTTGGTCAGCTCTCTGCAAAGAGTCATCCGACGGTTGCCAAGCGCCTCTCTGAGCTCACCAAGAGTCCGTACAAGCCTGTGAGGTGCCTCATACAGGATAATAGTCCTGGTTTCACAGGAAAGCTCCTCCAGGATCGTTTTTCGTTCTTTCTTATCCGCCGGAAGAAAAGCCTCGAAAGCAAAACGCCTAGTATGCAGGCCTGACAAAGTCAGAGCAGTGATACAGGCAGCAGGACCCGGAAGTGAAGTCACTTCAATTCCGGCTTCATAACACATGGCGGCAAGCTCCTCCCCGGGGTCTGAGATACCCGGACTACCTGCATCTGTGATCAACGCAATGTTTGTACCCGCCAGCAGCTTTTCCACGAGGACATGGCCCTTATCGATCTTATTGTATTCGTGGTAGCTGGTCATGGGGGTTTTTATATCAAAATGATTCAGAAGTTTTATGCTGTTGCGGGTATCCTCCGCAGCGATTAAGTCCACTTCCCGAAGGGTTCTTAGTACTCGAAGGGTGATGTCTTCGAGATTTCCTATGGGGGTGGCGCATAAGTATAGTTTTCCGTTTTGTTTCATAATTTGCCTCTTTTCTCGCTTGACCGCGGGGAGTTGTTTTCCACTTGGCCGTGGGGGAGTTGTTTTGCTTAACCGCGGGGGATATTCCACTTAACCGTGGGGGATATTCCGCTTAACCGCGGGGGATATTCCGCTTAACCGCGGGGGATATTTCGCTTGACCGCGGGGGTTTGTTTAAGTTTGGGAACTTTGAAAACCGCAAAGGGGCCGCAAAGCCGCGCCCCCTCTGCACACCCCTTGGGCTTTTTTTAAGTAGTGCAAGGGATTCGTTGTTCTTATTTGTTGACTTGTGTCTGTATGCTTCGGTATTCAGCGCACTACGCTGTGCCGATGTTGTTTTATTTCTTCACTTTCTCTGTAGTTCACTTCCGGCAAGGCGTCTGTATGCTTCGCTACTCAGCGCGCTACGCTGTGCCGATGTTGTTTTATTTCTTCACTTTCTCTGTGGTTCACTTCTGGCAAGGTGTCTGTATGCTTCGATACTCAGTGCGCCATGCTGTGCCGATGTTGTTTTATTTCTTCACTTTCTCAGTGGTTCGCTTCTGGCAAAGTGCCCGTATGCTTCGATATTCAATGTGCTACTCTGTGCCGATGTTGTTTTATTTCTTCACTTTCTCAGTGGTTCACTTCCGGCAAGGTGCCCGTATGCTTCGATATTCAATGTGCTACGCTATGCCGATATTATTTCATTTCTTCACTTTCTCAGTGATTCACTTCTGGCAAGGTGCCTGTATTCTTCGATATTCAGCGCACTATGCGTTGCGATCTCTCGCTTTGAATCTCAGCCTGCCTCCCCTCGCCGTCCCTTCACCAACCGAAGTATCACAGCCACCACTACCTCCCAGCCATCCAGCGCAGCGCCGATGGCCCAAAACCTCCCGAGCAGCCACCCCAATCTCTCACAACCGGGGCAGCCACCCTAAGCCACAACATCACAGCATTCACACCATCCGATACAACTCCAAAACATCCTCCGTATAAACCCCAGGCCGCTCATAAACCACCAGCGGCCGCTCAACCCGGATCCTGGAATTCCCGCCCTTACAAGCCTCGATCAACACCATATTCGGCTCCTTATCAATAAAAGGATACACCAGCTGCATCCTCTTAGGCTCCAGCTTATACTTCGTCAAAGTCGCCATCAGCTCCACAAGCCGAAACGGCCTGTGCACCAGAAAAAACCGCCCCCGGTCCTTCAGGACCCGGGCAGCCTGACAAGCCACATCATCAAACGAACACAAAATCTCATGCCTCGCGATCGCCTTCGGAAGATGCGGATTCGTCAACCCATGCTGCCCGATCATATACGGCGGATTACACGTCACCACATCAAAAGAAGCCGCCCCAAAAATCCCGGCAGCCTCCCTGATATCACCCTCAACGATCCGAACCCTGTCCTCAAGACCATTATACCTCACACTACGGTCAGCCATCTCCGCACACTCATGCTGAATCTCCAGCCCCGTGAAATGCTCCCCATCCGTACGATCAGAAAGCAAGATTGGAATGATCCCCGTACCGGTCCCCATATCCAGAGCAACCTCACCCCTCTTCACCCGGGCAAAGCCAGACAACAGAACCGCATCCATCCCAAAGCAAAACTTCTTCGGATCCTGGATCACAAACAACCCATTCTGAAGATCATCCACACGCTCACCGCAATAAACCAGATCACTTCTCATTCGGCTTCGAATCTCCCTTTTTAACCTCTTTCTCCTCGTGGTCAGCAGAACCACCCTTACCCTTTTTTCTCTTAGGGCGGAACCTCAGATCACGGACCGGAAACTCCTGGATCTCCTTCTCGTCATTCACCTCAACCACGATCTTAACCATCTGCCGGAGAACATTCACACTCTGGACCGTACCCGAAACACCCTGCGGCGTCGTTACCATATCACCGATACCCGGAAGATTCCGGTTCAGCTCCTCATAAGTCTCCTGCTCATTCTTCAGACAGCACATCAGACGACCACAGACACCAGAAATCTTCGTCTGGTTCAGAGAAAGATTCTGCTCCTTCGCCATCTTGATGGAAACCGGCGCAAACTCCGAAAGATACGTATGACAGCAAAGCGTCCTTCCACAGATACCAATACCGCCAAGGATCTTCGTCTCATCACGGACACCGATCTGACGAAGCTCGATCCTGGTCTTAAACACAGACGCCAGATCCTTAACAAGCTGCCGGAAATCAATACGGCCATCCGCTGTAAAATAAAACAGCACCTTGTTATTATCAAAGGTATACTCCGCATCGATCAGCTTCATATCAAGCCCATGCTCACGGATCTTCTTCTTGCAGATCTTAAAAGCCTCTTTCTCCTTCTGGCGGTTCTCAGCCTCATGATCCTCGTCCTCCTTCGTTGCAACACGGAGAACCTCCTTCAGCGGATGGACCACCTCGTCCTCCTTCACGCTGCGCGGCTCCAGGACAACACGGCCATACTCCACACCACGGGCAGTCTCCACGATCACATGATCGCCGACCTTCACCTTATAATTCTTAGGATTAAAATAATAAATCTTACCAACGTTACGAAATCTGACTCCAACTACCTTTTCCATTCTATTTCTCCCTAATTGTCAGGAACAGGAGCTCCAGGGCAAGTTCGAGATTAACATTGGCACGGAGACGCACTTTCGTCTTCTCCAGTGCCTCAAGGATTTTTTCGATATTCTCATAAGAACGCTCGCTGGCCTGCTCTCTGATAAAATTAATCTCCTGTTTAAAAACCAGGTTGTCAATTTCCCTTGTTGCCTTAAACATCAGAACATCGCGGAACCAGAACTGGAAAATATCCAGATAATCATTGATATTATTCTTATCAGCAGTCAAAGTCTTGATCGCCTCTGTCAGCTCATAAACCTCCATGGAATTGGCATATTTCAAAATCTTCAGGGCATTGGCAGTCATATCTGCAAACTCCTGAGAAGTCGCAGCCTCCTTCGCCTTGCCGATACTGCCCTGCGCATAAGACGCATCGATCTCAGCCTGATAATCCGGCACCTGAAGATGCTCCATCAGATATTCCTTCACAAGACTGTCATCCACCACCTTCAGATCCAGACGCACACATCTGGAACGGATCGTAGGAAGAAGACTGTCGATATTGCTTGTCAGCAGCATGATCACCGCATATTCCGGCGGTTCCTCGATAGTTTTCAAAATGGCATTCTGCGCCTGCACCGTCATCATCTCCGCATCCGGAATGATATAGATCTTATACGGACTGCAGTACGGCTTGATATCCACATCACGCACAACCTGGTCACGCACCTCGTCAATGCTGATGCTTCCAGGCTTCTCATGAGTTACTGTAATGATATCCGGATGATTCTTGCCGATCACCTTCTTACAGGAATCACAAGTCATACACGGTTCAGACTCTCCCGATTCGCACTGCAGCGCTGCTGCAAAAGTCCCCGCAAGAAGCTTCTTGCCGGATCCCGGTTCCCCTGTAAAAATATAAGAGTGGGATACCTTCCCTGTCTCTATCGCATTCTTCAAATGCCTGATTATATCGTCATGGCCGATGATGTCATGAAATCCTGCCATAAGAATCACCTCTTTCTGCCTTTTGTGCCCTCCGTTATACCCGGCGGACATCTTTCAACTAATTATAACATAATCTTCTGTATAAAAAAAACTATTTTTCCTTATTGTACAGATTTTATATAATTTACGATCTCCTTCACACATTCATCCAGATTATGATTCTCAAAACGCTTCCATATACCTGCTTTAAGAATATTTTCTTCGGAAAAATCATTCTGGTCTGCAAGAAAACGCCTGCACATCTCCTCGTACTTCGGCACCTCCTGGGTCTTCTCCCTGGCAAGCGCACGCTCCAGACGCTCTCCGTCTTCCACCTCTATATAAATAGGCCACATCACTTCATTGCCGTAATACTCCCGAAGCCTCACAAAAGACTCCAGTGTACCGATCCCCAGATAGCTGTCATTTCCCACAGACACCTGCCCGTCGTCCGCAGTAAAATATGTCCACGGCCCGTAAACTGTCTGATAAGTACGCGCCTCGATCAGCTTCCCGTTTCTTCGGAACTCCTTCAGTTTATTCTCATCTGCAAAAAAATATTCTCTTCCGTTCTCCTCTCCATCCCGGATCGGACGGGTAGTATAGATCACAAGCCGCTTAAGCCCCAGCTCCTGATCCTTCTCCAGCTGTCTGTAAATACTGTCCTTACCGGAAGAGCTTTTTCCCATAATGTAAAAAATCTTTCCCATATGTCTCCTCTGCTGCATATGCGTTACTATACACGCTCTGATCCGTAATACACAGAGCCGTCTGCTGCCACGCACCTCACATCTCATTTCTCACAACACACACCGTCTCACTGGTCTGGTCGCTCAGGCCCTGGACCTCAAAGCCCTGTTCCAGGTATCTTCTCACATTTTTTACGAAATGTCCAGAAATCTGTTCCCCCGGAACGATCAGCGGGATCCCCGGCGGATAAAGATACGCAAACTCCCCGGACGTACGTCCGATACACTCATCCAGCGGACACCGCTCACTCTCCGCATCCATAGCCTGGGAGATCCGCATGACCTGCTTCATTTTTCCGTTTTTCAAGGGCTCCTTCTCCACAGCCTCTTCTCTGTATTTTAACGATTCACGGCGGTCGATCTCTTCAATAGCATCACAAAGCCTCTCAAAGCCCTCCGTCGTATCACCCACAGCCGCCAGCGCCAGCACATAATTCTCCGCCTCCATCTCCATTTCCAGATGAAACTCCCTCCGGAGGATCTTGTGCAGCTCCCGGCCGTTCAGCGAACTGTCCACAGTAGAAAGCAATATCTTGGATCTGTCAAAATCAAAAACTCTCTGGCACTCACAGGCCTGCGGCGTTACCAGCCGGATATACTTACACTCGGAAAGACGCCTGCGTGCTTTTTCCAGATTCTCCGTAAACACACGGAACATCTCATCCCCCTCACGCTCCAGCTTATCCATGCACGCATCAATGCTGCTCATAAGAATATAAGAAGGACTGCTGCTCTGATAGATTCCCAGAAAACGCTTCAGTTTTTCCCGGCTCACACGCTCACTGCACAGGTGGATCACCCCCGTCTGGGTCAGACAGGGCAGCGTCTTATGCACACTGTTGATCACCACATCCGCACCAAGCTGCGCCGCAGACACCGGAAAATAATCCGAAAACCGAAAATGCGCCCCGTGAGCCTCATCCACGATCAGCGGCACACCATAGTGATGCGCGATCTCCGCGATCCTCGCCACATCCGACACGATCCCGTCATAAGTCGGCGAAGTGATCAGCACCGCCTGGATCTCCGGATTTTCCGCCAGATACATTTCCACACGGCCGGGTGAGATCCCTCCGTTTATCCCCAATTTCGGATCCTCATGTGGATAAATATACGTGGCACTCAGCTCCCGCAGATAAATTGCATGGTAAACCGCCTTATGGCAGTTCCTTGCCACCAGGATCTGTCCTCCCTTATCCACAGCCGCAGACACCGCCGCCAGGATCGCCCCGGAGCTTCCATTGATACTGTAAAAACTCTCCGGCACACCATAAAGCCGTGCGACATCCTCCTGGGCCCTTTTCAAAATATCCTCAGCATGATGCAGGTTATCAAACCCGTCAATCTCCGTAATATCCCTCTCCACCGGAAAATCCCCCTCCACAGCCAGCGGATTCCTCTTATGCCCCGGCATATGAAACGGATAAAAATCACTCTTACCGTACGCTTCCAGTTTCTTGTATAATCTGTCTTCCATAGTTCGTCCTTTCAAAAAATCCACCTCTGTTACTTTCCCCATATCAATATCATAGTTAGTTTCATTATACCTGAAACGAATTTTTCTGTCACTGACGATTATCCATATTTCAGATTTTTGCATCTAAGTCGGATGTATACCGTGGTAAATTTTCGCAGTAAACAGGTTGACAAAATATCATCTCGCACATATAATAATTTCAGAATCAAAAAACACTTTGTGTTTTTGTAAGGACGGCGTTGCGACGGCGTTCTATTTTTTTGCCAAAAAACAAAGAGGGGCTATCACCAGACGATATTCCCCTCCATCTTTATCACATCTCAGCAAAATCGATCCTCAGCTCCTCATAGATCCCCACTTTGATCGAATCCTGAAATGTATACTGCTCCGTATCCTCATTTTCAAAATCATACACCATTACCAGCTTCTTCACAGGATCCACGATCCAGTACTCTCTCACACCGGCAGTCCTGTATTTAAACAGCTTGGTATAATAATCCATACGCCTGCTCGCCGGAGAAACGATCTCGATGATCCAGTCCGGAGCCCCCTTGCATCCCCTGTCATCCAGCTTATCCGGATCACAGATAACAGAAACATCCGGTTCCACATAAGTATTCGTCTTCTCATCCAGATACACCGCAAACGGTGCGGCAAACACCTCACATTTGCCCTTGTTAGAATCTATATAGTTACCTATCTTTCTGGACAAAATACTTGAAATCCTCTGATGCATCGTATTCGGCGGCGCCATATAATAAATATGTCCATCGATCAGTTCCGCTCTTTCACCCTCCGGCAAAGCATAAATATCCTCTATCGTATAAATTCTTTCCCTCAACAGCGGCATATCTCCACTCCTCTCAAAAGCACCCGGCAGATCATACACCATCATTCCGATCTGCACTCATACACCTGCAGCAGCTCCATCCGAAGCCTTCCCCGCAGGCTCACACCTTAAACCGGTACCCCACACCCCAGATCGTCTCAATATACTGAGGCTTGGCCGTATTAAACTCGATCTTTTCACGGATCTTCTTGATATGCACCGTAACCGTAGCGATATCACCCACAGACTCCATATCCCAGATCTCCCGGAAAAGCTCCTCCTTTGTAAAAACCCTGTTCGGATTCTCAGCCAGAAAAGTCAAAAGATCAAACTCCTTGGTAGTAAACGTCGTCTCCTCACCATTGACCCACACACGCCTGGCCGTCTTATCGATCTTAATACCACGGATCTCGATCACATCATTCTTATGCACATTGGAACCAACCAGCCGGTTATAACGCTCCATATGCGCCTTCACACGCGCAACCAGCTCACTTGGGCTGAACGGCTTGGTCATATAATCATCCGCGCCAAGACCCAGTCCGCGGATCTTATCGATATCATCCTTCTTGGCCGAAACCATAATGATCGGCGTATTCTTCTCCTCACGGACCTGCCGGCAGATATCAAAGCCATCCACCTCCGGAAGCATCAGATCCAGGATGATCAGATCAAACTCCTCCTTCATGGCACGTACAAGCCCCGTATCACCACGGTTCTCGATCTCCACCTCAAAACCCGAAAGCTCCAGATAATCCTTCTCCAGATCCGCGATCGCTTCCTCATCCTCTATAATTAAAATCCTACTCATTCAGCGGTACCTCCTGATATTTTCTGAGAACAAAATACATGATCGTTCCGATTCCCAGCCGGCTTGTGGCCCAGACCTTTCCACCATGATCCTCCATGATCTTCTTTACGATGGAAAGTCCGATACCGCTTCCTCCCTTGGAAGAATTTCTGGAAACATCGGTACGGTAAAAACGGTCAAAAATATACGGCAGATCCTTGGCGGCAATCCCCTTGCCGTTATCCTCGATCTCCACCTGGATAAAATCACCCACATCCTTCACACGAAGCTGGATGATCCCCCTTGGCTTCTCCATATACTTAATGGCATTACTCACGATATTATGGATCACACGGCGGATCTGCTCACCATCCGCAATAACCTGCACACCCTTCTCCACATAATTGGCATACACAAGCTCGATCCCCCTGGTCTCCATCTCAAGCCCAAGCTCCTCCGCACAATCCGAAAAATAATCCTCCACATTCAGCTTGCTGAACGTATACGGAATACGGTTGGTATCGATCTTGGAATAAAAGGTCAGCTCATTGATCAGATGATCCATCTCATTGGTCTTATTATAAATGGTACGCACATACCGGTCCATCTTCTCCGGCGTATCCGCCACACCATCCATGATTCCCTCCACATAACCCTTCACCGCAGTGATCGGCGTCTTCAGATCATGGGAAATATTGCTGATCAGCTCCTTATTCTCCTTATCCATCAGGATCTTCTCTTCCGTGGACTCCTTCAGACGCTTACGCATCTCCTCAAAATCCTGGCAAAGCTGGGAAAATTCATCATTCCCCTCAACCTCCAGCACAAAATCCAGATTCCCCTCCTTGATGTTCTTGGTAGCCTTCTTAAGCTTCACCAGCGGAACCGCAATACTCCGATAGATCCACAGCCCTACGGACAATGCGGTAAAAACAAGGATGATCGTTGCGGTCAGGATCATATCCTTGGCCATCAGCTTCACCTGGCTGCTGGAAGACTGCGGCAGCGAAATATCATAGACCATCTGGCTGGAATCCGAAGCCTGGCTGCTGCTCTCCTGCACATGCTTCGCCTGCGTCTGGCTGAACCCGTACAGACTTGCGGAAAAAAGAAGCAGCGGCAGCAGGATGATCGCAACGAAGCCCACAATAATACGTGTTTTTAACTTCATCTGTATCTCCGTCCTTTATAAATTCACACATTCACATACACGTATTATAACATAAACTATATTCCCTATCTCTAAATTTTCTATAAAAAACCCCATCTCACCATGCAAGAAGCCCCCGGTACTGGCACTACCGGGGGCTTCACTCTTTATTCTTCTGAAACGATTATTCGTAGCTGTTGCAAAGATACTTCTTCAGAGTCTCAACCTTGTCCAGATGCTCCCATGGAAGATCAACATCTGTACGGCCAAAATGACCATAAGCAGCAGTCTGCTTGTAGATCGGACGGCGAAGGTCAAGCATCTTGATGATACCAGCCGGACGAAGATCAAAATTCTCACGAACGATCTCAACAAGCTTAGTCTCAGAAAGCTTACCTGTTCCGAAGGTATTCACACTGACAGAAGTCGGATGCGCAACACCGATCGCATAGGAAAGCTGGATCTCACACTTGTCAGCAAGACCGGCTGCAACAATGTTCTTTGCAACATAACGTGCAGCATAAGCAGCAGAACGGTCAACCTTTGTGCAATCCTTACCGGAAAAAGCACCGCCGCCGTGACGTCCTGTTCCGCCGTAGGTATCAACGATGATCTTACGACCTGTCAGACCACTGTCACCGTGAGGTCCGCCGATAACAAAACGACCTGTCGGATTGATGAAATACTTCGTATCCGCATCAACCATATCAGCCGGAATGATCGCATCAAAAACATACTTCTTAATATCCTCATGGATCTGCTCCTGAGTAACATCCGGATCATGCTGTGTAGAGCATACAACAGCATCGATTCTCTTCGGCTTGCCAGCCTCATCATACTCAACAGTAACCTGAGTCTTTCCATCCGGTCTTAAATATTTCAGAGTGCCGTCCTTACGAACCTTTGTCAGCTGCTGAGCAAGCTTGTGAGCCATGTTGATGGCATATGGCATATACTCCTCAGTCTCATTGGAAGCATAACCAAACTGAAGACCCTGGTCACCGGCACCGATGGAATCCAGCTCGTCCTCATTCATATCGTCCTCTTTCTGCTCAAGAGCCTTGTCAACACCCATAGCGATATCTGTGGACTGCTTGTCAAGTGATGTGATAACCGCACAGGTATCTGCATCAAAACCATAATCCGCATTGTCATATCCGATCTCACGGATAGTATCGCGAACGATCTTCTGGATATCAACATTAGCCTTGGTTGTAATCTCGCCCATAACAAGTACAAGACCTGTTGTAGTAGCAGTCTCACATGCAACACGGCTCATCGGATCCTGTGCCATCATAGCATCAAGGATCGCATCGGAAATAGAGTCGCAGACCTTGTCAGGATGACCCTCAGTTACAGATTCAGATGTAAATAAAATTTTCTCCATGATCTTCTCCTTTTGTAATAAAACAATGGTTATATACATAAAAAACAGCCCGTACAATCCGGACTGTTTAAATTCTGTAAACAATCCTCTTATTGTTCGATTGCTCGCTCAGGTTGGCACCTTCCTGGGTTATCCGGGGTTGCCGTGGCTTCACAGATCCTTTGTATCTCCACCACTCTGAATAAAAGGCTATCTTTTATGAAATTTACTGCAACACATACAATATACTTATCATACCAAAATGTCAAGAGCAATTTTCGAGAAAAAATATCACCCGCTGCTTTTTCATCCCCAATACATAAATATTCCAAAAAAGAACCGGGCATCCACATCGCCCGGTTCTTCCATCGATCATCCTTCAGAATGATCCGTTATTTATTTTTTCTTCTTTCTCTTAACTCCATAAGCTGCACCACCGCCAACAATGATCGCTGCTGCAAGGATTCCAACCCATACGCCGATCGGTGTATTATCGCCGGTCTTTACAGAACGTCTTGCTGTACCGCTGGTATCGTTCGGAGCAGTTCCGCCCGCTGTACCGTTATTCGGGATCGGAGTGATCCTATCATTTCCACCATGATTTCCACCAGGTGTAACAGTCGGAATCGGTGTCGGCTCGGAAGAAAGACTGTTGGTGATCTCTTTTGTTACAGTATATCGGTTATCATTATTCAGTGTAACCTCACCCTGACCGGTAACTGTATACTTAAAGGTATCATCATCAACCGGATTTCCATCCTTATCCGTCTCCAGAACAGTATAAGTAACACTGTTGATCTCCTGATCCTTTGGAAGATCCAACATTACCTGAACACTATCATTCTGTTTCAGAGTCACTACCTTCTTAAGCGTCAGCTCACCGTTACTCTCAGAGGAGAACACACCTGCATAGAACGTATCATCCACAGTAGAAACAACACCATCGATCATCACATTCTTCTTAATGTTGATATATCCGTTACGGCTGAATATATCGGGAAGCTTTGTATAATAGTTATTTACATAAGCCGCTGCCTCAGCAGCACCACTATCTCCACCGATCACAACCTGATTGGACTTCTCTTCACTCTCACCATTCGGCTTCGTTACATTGTAGTAGTAAAGATTCTCATCATCCACCTTGATCTCCGTATTCTGCTGAAGAAGCTTTCCATCCTCATCCAGCTCAAATACATAATAGGTGCCATCCGGAACATCCGTCCATGTAGCTGTACCACTGGAAGCACCATTGATATGGATATCCTGTAAATAATCATCACGGAACGGGATCGTACCTTCCTGATCCGAAAAAACGCCAACCTTATAAGTTACATCCTCCTTCGTTTCCAGAGGAATCACATTGTCGTTCTCATCAACATTATAGATTCTCTTCGTAACCTGGATCTGTGTATGCTTCGTCGGATTACTTACAGACTTCGGATAAGCCTGTACATCGTATATCCATCCCTGCTCCTGATCCGCAAAAGGAACGGAGATCAGCATCGGTGAAACCGTAACACCACTAACATCACTGTTTCCATCTGTCTGCACCACCAGATACATGCCCTCAGCCAGATCGGTAACAGTAATATTACCCTCTGCATCAGAGGTTCTGGACAGACCCCACACATCCACGCTTCCGCTGCTGATCATATCTGCCAGCTGCCCTGCTGCTTCATACCAGCCGTCAGCCGTCGTGATGGAATCAAAATCGATCGCAGCGGCAGCCAGTGCCTCATCCAGCACGAAATGCACATTACCATCAAAATTCACACTGCCAACCTTGTAGATCGTCAGCCCTACATCCGGCAGCGGAGTCTGGTTTCCCTCCTCATCCGCCTGCTGAACCGTCAACGTCAGATTACCTGTTTTTCCAGCTTCATAATCCCCGGCGAAAACCGGCTGCAAAACACTCGTGACCAGCATAGCCGTCAGCATCAGAACAGCCAGAAGGCTCCGGAATATTTTCCCTTGCTTTCTTCTATTTTTCATCGCTCTCTGCCTCCTCTTTCCTTTCTGAAAGCTGCTTCTTTTTCCGTTTTTTGTCCCTATGACGGACGATCAGATAAATCAGCAGGATCAGAACAACAAGCACTGCAGCGCCGCCGGCCAGAACCCTCTTCGGATCCACAACAGCAAGCTTCTGCGGTATCGTTTCGTCATTCTTTGTATCTTCCACCACATATTTCGTCCGCACTCCCCGGACAAGAAGCCTGTGGGTGTTAACTCCATAAGGGGTACACGTGATCAGAGTCACATGATCTTCACCCTCGATAATATCCAGGTCACTGGTCTCATTCGGAAGCACCGTCTTGATCTGATCCACCTTGTAGGCAAGATGCTTGCCAAGAATGTGCAGGATAAAAATATCTCCCTTTTCCATCTGATCCAGATCTGTAAAAAGCTTTGCGTTAGGAAGACCTCGATGCGCCGCCAGAACCGCATGGGTGCTCTTGCCTCCGATCGGAAGACTGGTGCCCTCCACATGGCCCACACCCTTTTCCAGGACCGTTTTGCTCAGTCCGTGATAGATCGCCAGTCTGGCTTTGATCTTCGGGATCTCGATACTCCCCATCAGACCATCACCGTTCGGATCCAGAACCCTGTCATAAGGATGACTCAGCTCATAAGTATCCTCTTCCTCAAAAGCATCTACAATGGCATTCACCGGATGCTCGGCATTATACTCCTTCGCCTCTTTCCACAGCCTGTCATAGTCATTGTCCGAAAGCTCCGTTACCGCTTCCTCGTACTTACTGACCAGCTGGGCATTTCGATACTGGTTCCACATATCACTGATCGTGGGATAAAGGAACACACCCGCCCCCGCCAGAAACACCAGGGCAATAATGATGTTCAGGACAACATTACTCTTTTTCTTTTTTTTCTTTTTAGCCATAAACTATTTCCTGCGTCGTTTTTTGTTCTGAACAGAATTGATACCGGCAACCAGGATCACCGCGATCACAATTCCGATCACAACACAGAGAGCAAGCATCGGAAGCGTCGGATTGGTGATTCCGGTAACCTTCTTCTCTGCTTTCTGAACCGCCTTCGCAGCCTTCATCGGAACTCTGTGTCCCCTCACCAGAAGTCTGTGCGTATTCACCGCATAAGGCGTACACGTAACCAGCGTTACATGATCATCCCCATCCGTGATACCCAGAGACTCTGTCTGCTCCGGAAGAACGGTAAGAATCTGATCCACCTCGTAGGCAAGCGTCTTACCCAGCACATGCAGGTAAAAAACATCTCCCTCTTCCACAAGATTCAGATCTGTAAAAAGTTTCGCACTTGGAAGTCCTCTGTGTGCCGACAAAATACAATGGGTACTCTTGCCGCCAACCGGAAGACTGCTGCCGAACAAATGACCGGCACCCTTCTCCAGAGACTCATCTGTCGTGTAATGATAGATTGGAATGCTCACATCGATCACAGGAATCTCCACATACCCCATCATTCCATCACCATTCAGGTTCAGAAGAGACTCGTATGTACTGTCCGTCTGGCCATCCCTCACGGAAAAAGCATCCGGAACACTTTCCTGCTTGATCTGTTCGTTATACTCCTGAGCTGCCTTCCACATACTGTCAATCTTCTCCGAATTATCATCCGAAGAAACACTGCTGCTATAATTACTGATCAGCAGGCTGTCCCTGTACCGGTTCCAGGCATCACTGACCATTGGATACAGCAGTATGGACAACCCTATCAGAAACAGCAAACCAAGTCCAATATAATTTTTCTTCTTATTCTTTCTCATAGGTTTCTCCATACTGTTGTATTTACCACTCCCGGCCCCCGAAAGGGCCGGGCGGTAAAAGATTTACTACTTTGTTTTAATACTTGCTTTGTCGTTGCTTATAAATAATTTTTGAATTGAATCGATCCGGCAATCAAACGATTACTCCTCAGATCCTTTTCTGCGGCTGATGAAGAAAGCACCAGCAGCGCCAGCCATAACTACAACACCGATGATAGTGAAGAGGTATGTTCCCATGCCACCTGTGGATGGAAGGGAGTTGAGTTTGGTATCATTTAACTTATCACTATTTTTAATAATCGCTGTAGCTACACCCGTCTGAGTAAGCTCAATTGTTTTACCATCTGTATTGATAGAATATCCTGTTGGTGCTTTTGTTTCTTTAAAATGATAAGAACCAACGTCTAAACCTTCTACAACAATTTTACCTTCTCCATTAGTTATAACAGTGGTAGTTGCATCTTTTGCATCTGGAGCGTATCTATAATTTCCATTCTCCTGCTGTTTGAACTTTAATGGTGTAGTTGCATTATCTTTATATACTTCAAATTCAGCGCTTGCTAATACGTTATTTTCCTTATTATCACCATATTTCGTTAAAGTAATTTCTCCGGTAAATACCTTAACAGGAACATTGTTTGCGCCGTACTCTGTATTTGCTACATGACTGCCTGCTTTGTTCTCTACGGTTAATGCGTTTACTTTCGCAGTATAAGTAACTGTGATTTTCTTTCCAGCATTTGGATTATCTTTAGACGCAACTAAGCTATTTAAATTGACAGTAAATTTTGTTGCATCTTTAGGATCTACAACGATGCTACCAACCTGATCATTTGTACCTTCCATTTTTACACTACTAACAGAATCAGTACCAGTTAAATAATAATCAGCACCAGTAATTTCATCAGTGATTGTAAATGTTCTGTTCTCTGCATTTGCTGCATCAATAAAAGGTACGTATGCTTCGATTTTATAAGTTACAATATCTCCAATTGCTACTACATGATCGGCATCTTCTGTTGTTTTATCTACAGATGTTGAAGATTTTTTAGCAATTACTTCTGTACCTGATAACGCTGGATATGGCTCGCCAAATCCTACATAAGCAGTTGCTGTTTTATAAGTATAACCTTCCTCTTCTGCTTTAATTGCATAAATACCAGCTTCACTTACTTCAATTTTTGTCTTATCTGTTAATGCTTTGAATCCAGTAAGTGCTGCAACTTTACTTAATGCTAAGTCAATATTTGCTGCTGTTACCTGTTTTGCTGTTACACCAGTCGGTAAAACAACTTTAGGATCTTGAAACTTAATTAATCCCCAGATAACTTCCTGCTGTGCATCAGCGGAATCTTGCATTCCTAATGCTTCTATGAAGCATGCTCCTGCTCCATTCGTAAATGCCCAACCAGAAGTTGTGCTCTCATCCTTTTGAATGATCTGCATATACTCAACTTTTTCTGCATTGTCAAAATTTTTAAGTTTAATTTCAACATTTGCATTTCCATCTGCAAATACCGCTGTGCACATAGACAGTACCATAATCGCTGCCACTAATAATGCACCAATCTTTTTAAATAAATTTTTCATAAGGTTTGCTCCTTTCTTTCTCTGCAATTTTTCTTTTTCTTGCCCTTCATCGGCCATTTACAATTAATGTGTTACGATCTCTTTGCTTCTTCCTCCCTCCGTTTATTATTTATAAACAACAGGAGTGCAGTTGCAAGAATCGCTACACCACTGATTGTAAATCCATAGGTTCCCGGTCCACCGGATTCTGGTAAGGAATATACCTTAGTGTTTGTAATCTGATATATAGTCTTATTATTATCTGGCTTTGATGCTACATCCTTACCATCATATTTTACTGTTATTGTTCTGTCATTTGCTACCGTAATATTCCATGGTTCAGCAGATTTCACATAACCTGTTGGCGCTTTCGTTTCACGCAGTACATACTGACCAATTGGAAGATTCTTTATAGAAATCTTTCCTCTCTGTTCTGATGTATAAGAATTAACTTGAATTTCATTTCCACTTGTATCTACCTTATATAACGCAAATTCAGCACCGGACAATTTGGTATCAGTTGTCTGACTATCAACCTTTTCAAGTTCAATATCCACAACTATTTTCTTGTTGGTAAATTTAGCAATTCCAATCTGTCCATTAGTTACGTCATTATTTCCGTCTCTGAGAACTACTTTATTATCAGTATCTGTTCCCATGGTAAACGTAATATCTGTAGCCTTCTGCTGTTGATCTCTTGCAATTACACTGTGGCAGTTTGTTCCATCAACTGTTGCAATCTCCTGCAATTCATAATGAACATCTGCGCCAAGAGATTCTACAACCTTATAATCACCTCTGGACAACTCACTTAATTTTGTATTATCAGATTCAAGTTTTGCATCGATTCCCTCTGCAAGCGTAAATACCGCTGTTGCTGTTGGTTCGTCTTTTTTAATCGTTGCAGTTGCAGTTGCAACTGTTCGATTCTTTTCATCTGTAATTGTGAAATTAAATGTTTCGTCCTGCTCAGCCACTACGTCCAGTTTTTTAATAATCTGAATACTACCGGCTACTACATTTACTACATAATTACCAGTTGCTTCCAGATTTGAATTAACCTGTGTTCCACCCTTTTCTGCATCTGGCTGCTGAACTCCTGTTCCAGACAATATAGTGCTTCTATCAGATTTGGAGTACGGATAATAAGTGACAGTCAGTTTATACTTTTCCACTTCATTTCCAACTGCTGTAGCAACATGGTTATCAGCATTATCGCCTTTAGCCAATGTATAAGTATAAGTGAAATATCCTACAGCTTCATTAGAACCTGGATAGGTATACTTATATGGCAGATTATCAGGATTATCACCAATGATTAATACCTTATCTGTTGACAAATTGCTAATCTGATCTTTCGTCAGCTCTGGCAATTTCACTTTTCCATTATCCTGTGGGTTCACAGCTGTTAATGTTTTTGTGCTACCGTTAAGTTCTACAACCGCTATCGTTTCAGCAAGCACATTTCCGTAGTTCCGCGTATTAATGGGGTCACCTTTGAAAACAGTTGTTGTATCGTTTCCAATGCTCAGACTAAGAAGCTTAACATTAACAGATGGTTGCTCAAACTTTTTAATACCACCGCCATCCAGATAAATGCCCGAATCTGCACCATTAGTAGGAATCATGTTTCCACCAATGAAGTCGTCTTTCGCCTGAATCCGGAAACTTGCATTCCAACCTTTGTCATTCTCGTTCTCTGTGGCTGCATTTCCAATTCTGGCCGCCTGTTCTTTCCAGGTAATTTTAGTTGTACCGTCACCCCGTTCAACAATCGTAACTTTTCCCACTACCGAACCTGTAGTACTATCTGTCCAGATAATTTCCTTCGATCCGTCGTTATTGGTTTTAATTTTTCCTGTTCCCAGCCTACTGTTAGTTGCCAAATCATTTAACCCATCATCCGTAAGCTTAAATCTTGCATCAATCACATCTACGATTTCTTTAGGCTGCACTGTAAACAAATCACCAATACTACCAGCAATAACATTAAATGTGTTTACTAAGTCGTTTAGACCACTAGTATCATACGCATACTTCTTAGTACCATCGCTAGATTTAGTTGCTATATATTGGCTCAGAAATTCGCTTCCGGTTATTGATTTATGACGGTAGTATTCGTATTTGTATCCGTGTCCGCTGTTACTTGATGTAGAAGAATGTCCTAATTTCCAGTTAAAACTACCCGCATCATTAAGCCCAACACCAACCGTATACAAAGTTGCCTGTTCTTTTATAGAATTCGCATTATTAACTGCATTATTGGCAACCATACAATTCCAGTTATCATTATTATTATGTCCTGGCAAACCATCTGTCATAAACACTACATACTTATTTTTTTCGTGCTTTGCACTTGATAACTGATTTCTAGCAGTCGCCAATGCAACTCCCATTGGTGTTCCACCGGAAGCATCCTTGTTATCAATTGTACGCTTTAAACTTGACACATCTTCATTGTTGTTTAATTGCTTAAATTTCGAATTCGTTATTGAAGTATTACCTCCCTCACTTCCACTATACCAGATTATTGCTATTTCACTCTCCGGTGATTTAGACTTTAAGGTATCTATAAAAGTGTTCGCTGCATTTTGTAATGCTACAAGCTTGCTAGTATTAGTATTAGCTATGCTATCATTCATAGAATCACTAGCATCCAATACCATTACTACACTCGCACCTTGTGCCTCCACATCTCCTTCGCGTCCAGTTGTTTCTGCATTCAGATTAATCTTATAAATTCTATTCTCATAATCAACAACTTTGGCTGTTTTGCTACTGGTAAGATTATTTTCGGCTTCTTCCTTCTCAGTGTAGTTAATGATCTGTTTGTTCTCAATTTCATTCGTACCATCTGCTTTATAAAGCTTAGCAGTTGCCTTATTATTTTCAACTGATACTTTTACTTTATAACTCTCTGTAGATTTAACATAGCCAGACGGTGCCTCTGTTTCTGTCAATGTATAAGTTCCGACTGAAAGATTTTCAAACTTCAAAAGACCATTTTCATCAGATGTTACATTATACGTTTTCGCTGAATCACCATCCAATGTAAGAGTAAATTTTGCTCCAGGTAATGACTGATTGCTTGTATTTACCTTTGTAATTTCGAGACTGGCTACATTGTTGCGTGTATTAGTAACCGTTACCTTCGCATCACTACCTAACTCAATTTTTCCTGATGCTTTATCAGTTGTATTAACATCCTCTGCCGCCTCAATACTGTACTCAGGATTTCCATAATCCGTTGGATTAAGATTGATCTCGTTAACCTCAAAGCTTGTTCCAGCTAAAATTTGTTCAAGAACTACTGTGTATCCTGCAGGAACTGAAGAAACAACACCATTAACTGCACTTCCACACACAGTCTTATTTTTTGCCTTCTTTAATGGTCCATTTTCACTTGTATAATAATTTCCTTCAGAATCTTGCAGATAATAATTTCCTGTATACTTCTGACCATTCAACTTTATCTCAAAATCAAATTTATCATTTACAGGAATATCCCCTTTAATCTTTTTGGTAATACACAGCTTACGACTATTTTTCTCACTACACTTGTTAGTAAAAATTACCCATGGTCTACTGCCAACTGTAGCTTCGTTAGAAATAACATTTCCATCCTGACTTGTTGTCACTTCATCATTGATGAAAACCTTATCATATTCGTTCTTTGATACACCAAGTTCTTTAATCCTATATTTCGTATTTGCCTTAAGTCCAGAAAAAGTTGCGTACTGACCAGGTTTCAATGTAAATACCTTATCCTCACTGAATTCAACTTTTCTACCATCGTCTAAAATACCATTAGGAGTTGATGGAACATAATTTTCTTTTTCATCCTTAACAAGTAACTGAAATTTAAACTTTACATCTGCATACTTCTCTTTATCTGTATTACTCAACTGTTTCTGAACCTTAACAGACCCATCCGGAACTGTTGGAAGATTGAACTTAAGCTTACAGTTGGAATCACCCTTACCTCTTTCGAGATAATAGAAATTAATTGTATGCACTGTGTAATCTTTGAAAATATCCTTTCTGCTAACAAAATCTCCTTCTTTTTCTGCTCCTGCCTCTTTAAATAAATTTTTTAAAGTATAATTGTTACTACCAACTTTAACTGTACCCTCAGCAAAATCAATAGAACCAGACACTGAATTATGAATACCACCAATATCCAACACCAAAACGCCATCGATGTAAACCCATACATCATCATCTCCAGAAAACTCAAATACCATATTATTACCATTAATTTTTCCGTCTTTTGGCTGAATGAATTTAGCTGACATTGTCATACCAAAATGGAAATCTGGAGATTTTTCTGAAATTTGAGGAATACCCCAGTATTTATGATCACCTAATGTATTGAATGGAAAGAAACTTCCATGTTTCGAACCTTGTTGTAGGTCTATTGGATCTTTACTACTTCCTGGTACCTTATATACAGTAAACTCTTTTGTATTTTTATTAAACTGTGCAAAATTTTTAGTACTATCATATTCATAGTAACCATCTGCATCTTGTTTAAATAAGTAATTTGCATCAGAATAAAACTCCTTGCCCGTACCTTCCTTCGTTGAGAATAAATACGAACTACTCTCTTTTTTACCCTTATCTACTATCGGATATGAATCTTCTCCCAATCTCTTTTGCATAATGCCAAGAGAGAGATCAGATGGCCCTCTATACTTATTATAATCCTCGTTTCCTCCATCACTTCCATTACTAAACTTCAAAGAATGACCTTCATTTATTCCAGCAGTATCGTAATTAAACATATTGATAGTAATACCTCTTTTAGCACTATCAACAGTTTCCTCCACACCATAACTACTAGTTGTCTGTACAGAAGTGAAATCATCTGCCAACCATACAACTGAGAAAGTAGAAAAACTCTCTGTTTCAAAGTTTGCACTTTCAATCTCTCCATTGTCGGTTGTACTTACTTCAGCCTGTCCATCGTTGCTCATATTAACAACTTCTGTGACATTACCATTTGCATCCTCCACAAAATGTACCAGAGATACATTCATGTTTTCCTGTGCTGTATCTGTTTCAGCTACATCTTCTGGGATTTCTGCTTCTTTGTAGGCTATAGATACCCTGACACTTCCGTTCTGCGCTTCGATCTTAGTTCCATCGTCATTCAGAAAACTAATATCGTATGCAAGAAAACCTGCTACTGTATAACTCTCATTTTCTGCACCCTCGTGAAGCTGTTTCTCGATATCTGCATACTGGTCAGAACCTTTCTCGATCGGAGTCACAACAAACTGTGCACCTTCCGGAATAACGCCCTTCGCTGCTGTTGCAGTTACAACTACATTACCAACTTCCTGGGAATAAGAAACTTCTTCGCTTTCCAGAACATCCTCAGGCTCTTCTGCCTCATCACTGCTGTCAACAACCTGTGCCATATCACTTCTTATGTAAGCCTCGGTTCCTTCCCAGGAAACCTTGTACCAGGTTGCTCCGTCCTCTGCTGTTACGGTATCCAGAAGTGTGAACTGTGTTCCTGCGTTTACAGTTGCCAGAACCTCTGCCTCGATAGATGGGCTGACGCGAAGATTCGTATCGTCTCCCAGAACCTCGATCAGGCTTGTCTCACCATTCTCATCTGCTGCCGGAACCTCCTCCGGGCTCGCAATATCCTCTGCCGGTTCTTCCACCACATCCGGATCCTCTGCCGGCGCTTCGGTAGGTTCAGCATCCGGATTCTCCGCCGGAGCCTCAGAAGGCTCTGCATCAGGAGTTACCTCCGGATTCTCTGCTGCCGGTGTCTCAGCTGCATCCTGCTCAGGCTCGTCCGAAATATCCATTCCGTCCGTAAGCTCCTCTGATGCGATAGACACCTCGTCCTCATTACCGGAAACAGCTTCCGCCTCGACATCTGCTGTCTCAGGAGAATCCCACATAACGGCAAAAACAGCTGCGTTGCCAGTCTCAACCTGAAGTGTCTGGATCTGTTTGCCCTCGTTGACATTCAGAACCTTCAGATCCTCGTTGGCCTGTAAGGTGTTAACATCAGTATCACCGGTACTGCTGTTATAATGAAGCTTCTCAACGGTTACACTCGTACTGGCTGCATCGGTAAGCTCCGGTGCTGCCGGTGTCTTGTACTCAAAAGTTACTCTGACTCTGCCGTTCGGCTCGACTCTGTTTCCGTCGCCATCAGCAAAATACACATCATACGCAAAAAAACCTCTCAGGCTGCTGCCCTTGTCTGTAGCTGCTGCTGAAAGCTTCTGAGAAACTGTATCATAAGATACGGAGGAATTCTCGTTTACGCTGTCAGCCTTCAATGCTGTATTCTGCGGAAGAGCTCCGTCCTCCAGTGCCTCTGCTGTTACTTTAACAGAATCATTTTCATATGTAAGTGTCGATTGCTGCGCCTGTTCCGTTTCCTCCTGGTCAGCGCTGCTTACATCCGGTGTCGATTCTTCGGCCGCTGGTTCAGATGTAATTTCGCCATCTGTAAATATATCCTCCGTTCCATCTCCGAACGCCTCACTCGCGGAGATCGTATATGCACTCGGCATACAGGATACCATCAACGCCAAAGCCACCATAAATGCCAGGAGTTTTCTGATCTTATTATTCCTTAATTTTTTCATACCTTTCCCGCTTTCCTATGTGTGCATTAACGTGTACTGTATTTCTTATTACTTTACTTCTGTTTATATTCCTTTCTCTTAAAAAAGCTTCATGTTTTTAGCCGGTGAGTAAACAGGTTACACCTTTTCAATATTTTACCCTTATGTGATTGTAATATCAATATACCAGGCATTTTTGGTAAGGATATTGACATTATCAGATGCTATCGAGAATCAGTCTTCAACTCCTCCTTCTTAACTTACTCGTTCACTGGTTCTTTTCGTCTGATTTCCCAATAAAATCTGACTATTTGTGGTATTTATTATACAACACTACCAGTTGTTTTGTAAGGCCCGTTTTTTCAAAAAAAAGTGCCTCTGTCACTATTTTAACATAAATTTTTTCAGCTCATCCCGCTTCTTGACATTCAGCTTGCAAAAGATATCCGTAAGGTAATGCTTGACAGTATTAATGGAAATCCCCAGATGCTCTCCGATCTCCTTATTAGTCCATCCCCCACTTGCCAGCATGGCAATAGAAAACTCCATCGTCGACAGCTCCCCCGTAACCTTTCTCCGGTTTTCCGGATTATGAAGCGCCATCCAGCCCCTGCTAAAAGAAATCACACCCTCCGTAATCCGCTGATACGCCTCCGGATCCCGGTTCCGGATACAAGCCTCGATCAGCCCCCGCAAAAGCCCATGATGCTCAATAAAAGGCTCCAGAAACCCATCCATCTTCGCCAGCTCCCAGCTCCGGAGCATCTCCTCCTGCGCCTCCTGCTTATGCTTTCGGTTGATCGCACACACCGCCATCATACAGTGGATATACGTCATACTGATCGGATACGACCTCTCCGCCATAAACAAAGCAGCCTTCCCCATCCCATAAGCACTCCATATCTCCCCGTTAAGATAAGTATGGTGAGCCATCACATACGTGGCAAAAAGCCTCAGTCCCTCAGGAAGCATCCTGCTGTACTCCCCAAAAGCAGGCATCCCATCCGTAGGCAGATGAAGCAAAACCGCCCCCACATACCCCGCCAGAAGACAGGACGCATAAACATCCTTAGGAACCTTCTTCTTCATAGCCAGCTTCACACAGGACTGGATTCCCTCCATCCCCCGCTTAGCCGCCGCCACATTCCCCAGCGTCAGATTAGAATACCCATACAAAATACACGCCGAAAGCTTCAGCTCAATAACCCTGCTGGACAGATACCCCCTCGTGATCTCACAACACTCCTCCGCCTGCCCCATAAAATAAAAAAGCTCAGCCCGCGCAATATTCCTCAAATCCACATCCACAAACCCCTCAACAACCTCCCGAGCCCTCCCAGGCTCAAAAGACGAATTCAAAAGCAGCAAAACCACATAATCACACATACACTCCACTCCCTCCAAAACCCAGGTAGCCCCCAAAAGCCCCCCCTCAAAACCAAACCAACAAACCTCCGAAGCCCTCACACAAGCCACATCAACACACATCCGAAGCCCATCACACACCCCTCATCAACACACATCCGAAGCTCATCTCTCAAGTCACATCAGCATACATCCGAAGCTCATCTCTCAAGCCACATCAGCACACATCCGATGCTCTTCTCTCAACCCTCATCAACACACATCCGAAGCTCATCTCTCAAGCCACATCAGCATACATCCGAAGCTCATCTCTCAAGCCACATCAGCATACATCCGAAGCTCTTCTCTCAAGCCACATCAGCATACATCCGAAGCTCTTCTCTCAAGTCACATCAGCGTACAT
>ENA-OPXX01000260-OPXX01000260.1-human-gut-metagenome-genome-assembly--contig:-NODE-260-length-51482-cov-3.820503_pt1 | contig 51482 bp, 43 predicted proteins | sample MGYA00241771_ERZ502046 | MGnify/ENA primary metagenome ERZ502046 (study PRJEB25962, sample SAMEA2042006) | human gut metagenome | biome: human gut; feature: human-associated habitat; material: faeces...
GGGGAAAAACGGGCTTCGCAACTCTGAGTGCTTTCCCCCTCGCAGATTTCCTCCGCTTTGAAAAGCGAAAATACTATATCTAAAAATACTATATCTAAATAAATAACAATTTTCCCAAGCTTTTCATCACAAAAGCGAAATATCCTCCTCCGGAGGAAGCAGCTTCTTAAAAAATCGATACAACAGCATCGAATTTATAAAAGCTACAAGTCCAAATCCAAAGAAAAACCAGCAGCATGCGTAAAGTGGCTGTAGCTTTGCATCGAGATATGTCATATACAATGGAAAGATCGTGATCACCGCAATGGCGATCGTTGTGGGGAAATGCATAAATGCCAGCAGAAATGCATTTCTGCAAAGTGCCCCCAGTGTATTGGCAAAGGTTGCGATTACCGGGAATATGTATAAAGTAAAAATTATCAGCAAAGTCAGAACCCCCACAGAAAGATAAAACAGCATATGTGCAGCGCTTCCTTCTGCATGGAGCAGAAAGCGGATATTCAGGATGATCATGGTTCCGGCAGCAAGGATCAGCAGCCATATGATCAGTGACTGTTTGAAGTTTTCCTTAAAAGCTCTGAAAAATGTTTTCGTTGTGCCGTTGTTATTCCCTTTTACTGTACGCATCATGCAGTGATAAAGGGCAGTTAGTGACGGCCCAATGGTGATCACGGGGATGCAGCAGAGAATAAAAAGAAGATTGGCGATCACGATGTCACCCAGCTTGTTGAGAAATACATGGACGACATTATCTTCATTTAAAAGATTCATAACGAAATACCTCCTTATATAGAAATGTAGAAATGAAAACAGACCATATGGGAAAAGTCCGATACAGCTAATCTTAGCATAGTTTTTGATTGTGTGTAAAGAGAGGGGACGCAGATAAGTATCAGCACGGTTTATGGGACTATATAAAAAAACATGGAATTTTGCGTGCACATGTGAAAATGATGGCACGCATGGAATTATGTTAGGAAAGGAAAATTGTGTTTTTTGGAAAATGACATTTATACATGTGCTGAGTTAGTAAAAACATACAAAAACAGACATGTAAAAATGTTGGTTTTGCTACAAGGAAATAAATGGGTGCCAAAATATGCTCATAAATAGTGAAAAATATGAAAATATATGTAAGAAATGAAAGAAAACATGTAAAAATGACGAATAATTAACAAAGCATGAATAAAAAATGGATAAAATGAATAAAAAGTAACATTTTTCCATATTGAAATGACAATAATCCATTTATCATTTTTCCATGTGCAATTATAATAATATCAACGGTCAGGGACGTGAAAAAATATAAAAACTGACCAAAAGAAAGAGGGAAAATAAGAAAGATTTAAAAGGAGGAAGAAGTTATGAATTTCAAAAGAGTAGCAGCATTATTGTTAGCAGGTGCCATGGTAATGACAGCAGTTCCGGTATATGCAAAAGGTGACGATGTTACACTTTCCGTATCCATCTGGGACACCAACCAGGAGCCGGGAATCAAAGAAATTCTCGCAGACTTCACAGAGAAGACAGGAATCAAGACAGAGATCTCCGTTGTTAAATGGGATGAGTACTGGACAATGCTCGAGGCCGGTGCACAGGGTGGTTCCCTTCCGGACGTATTCTGGATGCACTCCAACGAGAGTCAGAGATACATGTCCAACGATATGCTTCTTGATCTGACCGATAAGATCAAAGACAGCGATCTGATCGATCCGGAGAACTATCCGGAGGATATCTGGGGACTGTATACATACGATGATAAATATTATGCAGTACCGAAGGATATAGATACAATCGCTCTCTGGTACAACAAGACATTATTTGACGAGGCAGGACTTGATTATCCGACAGCTGACTGGACATGGGATGATGTTACAGAGGCAGCTAAGAAGCTTACTAAGGATGATGGTTCCCAGTACGGTCTCGGAATGAGAAATGATAACAACCAGGCCGGATACTACAACCTGATCTATGATAACGGCGGATACATCATCAGCGATGACAAGACAAAATCCGGCTGGGATGATGAGAAGACGATCGCAGCTATGCAGACACTGGAAGGATGGATCAAGGATGGCGTGATCCCGTCTCTTGAGACAATGTCCGAGAACAACGAGGACGTACTTTTCGAGGCTGGCAAGATCGCTATGACATGCCAGGGCTCCTGGATGGTTTCAGCATTTAAAGAGAATGAGTACACAGCAGCGAACTGTGATTGTGTAGAGCTTCCTAAGAACGCTGAGACAGGCAGAAGAGCTTCCTCATATAACGGACTTGGATGGGCAGCATCTGCTTCCGGTGAGCACACAGACGAAGCTTGGCAGCTGATCGAGTACCTCGGATCCAAAGAGGCTCAGGAGAAACAGGCTGAGCTTGGTGTTACAATGAGTGCATACAAAGATACATCTGATGCATGGGCTAAATCCGCAGACTTCAACCTTCAGGCTTATCTGAACATGATGGATGACATGGAGATCCGTCCATACTCCAAATCTACTGTAACATGGGAGAACGAGGACAACGAGATCCTTAAAGGCGTATACACAGGCGACATCACAATGGAAGAGGCTTGCAAGCAGATGGCTGATCAGATGAACGAGAAGCTGGCTGAGGAGTAAGCATTAAGAAACACCGATAATTAAGTGCAGTAATGAGAGGGGCCGCCGCACTCAGGTGCAGCGGCCTCATACATAGAAGGAATAGAAGGAGTGATTCTTATGGCTAAAACTACCAAGTCACAGGCACGGACAAAGAGAGAGCGCAGTGAGTTCCTCTGGGGCTGGCTGTTTATTCTCCCAACAACAATCGGACTGATCGTATTGAACATCATTCCGATCTTCCAGACTATTTACCAGAGCTTTTTCAAGACAGGAGATTTTGGTAAAGGAAATATCTTTATCGGTTTACAGAACTACCAGAAGGTTTTTGCAGATAAAGAGATCTGGCAGGCACTGATCAACACATTCAAATATGCGATCGTGGAGGTCCCTTTTTCCATTGTCATCGCACTTGTTCTTGCAGTACTTCTTAACAGAAAGATGAAGGGCCGTTCTATTTACAGAACCATCATCTTCCTTCCGATGGTAGCAGCTCCGGCAGCGGTAGCCATGGTATGGAGATGGCTGTTCAACTCTGATTATGGTCTTATCAATAACGTTTTCCATGTTCATGTAAACTGGGTTTCTAATCCGAAAATTGCAGTATTTGCAGTTGCAATCATCGGTGTATGGTCTATCATCGGTTACAATATGGTTCTTTTCCTGTCAGGACTTCAGGAAATCCCGAGAGATTATTATGAAGCAGCATCCATTGACGGTGCAACAGGCGTGAATGCATTCTTTAACATCACGGTCCCGCTTCTTTCACCAACCATTTTCTTCGTACTTGTTACCCGTGTGATCGGATCCCTTCAGGTATTCGACCTGATCTATATGGTTATTGACAAGTCAAACCCGGCACTTACCAAGACTCAGTCACTGGTTTACCTGTTCTATAAATATGCATTTATCAATAAGAACATGGGATACGGCGCTACGATCGTAGTAGTACTTCTTATTATCACCATGATCCTGACAGTATTCCAGATGATCGGTCAGAAGAAATGGGTATTCTACAACTAAAAAGGGGGATTAACCATGGATAGTATGGAAACAAAAAAGAAATTAACCACTATTTTAATACATGTCATACTGATCATTGTGTCCATAACGATGCTTGTGCCATTTATCTGGATGATCCTGACAGCTTTTAAAACTGTAACGGAAGCAACATCTGTAGATCCTTTCACCATTTTCCCGAAAATATGGAGAAAAGACGCATTTATTTCTGTTATCAATAACATGAACTTCTTGCTTCTGTACAAGAATACACTGCTTCTGATCTTCTTCCGAGTAGTGTGTGCGGTTCTTACAGCAACTATGGCAGGCTATGCATTTGGACGACTGAATTTCAAGGGCCGTGATCTCTGCTTCAGTCTTGTACTGTTCCAGATGATGGTTCCGGTACAGATCTTCATCATCCCGCAGTACCTGATGGTCAGTAAGATGGGTATGTTGAATACGATCTTTGCCCTTGTATTCCCAGGTATGGTCACAGCGTTCGGTACCTTCCTTCTAAGACAGGGATATATGGGACTTCCGAAGGATCTGGAGGAGGCTGCCAGACTTGATGGATGTAACATCGGTCAGACCTTCCTTTACATCATGGCACCACTTACAAGATCCAGTATGGTTGCACTTGGAATTTTCACAGCTGTATTCGCATTCAAAGATCTGATGTGGCCGATGATCGTTAATACAGATAAGGATATGCTGGTACTTTCTTCCGCACTTGCAAAGATGCAGGGCCAGTACGTATCCAAATTCCCGGAATTGATGGCTGCATCTCTGATCGCCTGCATTCCGATGATCGTGATCTACATGATCTTCCAGAAACAGTTTATCGAAGGTATTGCTACCAGCGGTGGAAAACTGTAATCAGAAATATTACATAAGGTAATACAAGACCGCTGACAATGTATATAACTGAGGATTTGGTTATTGAGGTTGTCAGCGGTATTTTTATCGAAGTAAATGCAAAAATGCACAGTCATTTGATGATTCTTAAGGAAAGAGGCGGATATTTTTATCCGCAGTAAACGAAAAAAGGAGAAAATTATGCCGATCAAATTTCACGAGGGATCAAAGACATTCCACATTTATAACAAACATTTAAGCTACATCACCTGTATCATGGAAAATGGTCAGATGGAGAATCTGTACTATGGAAAAGCCATCCGCGACAAAGAGGATTTCAGCTATCTCCACGAGGAGATCATGCGTTCTCTGATGGCTGTATGCGTTCCGGAGCCGGGACTTCTTTCCATGCAGTATACCAAACAGGAGTATCCTGTTTACGGAACCGGTGATTACAGAAGCCCTGCCCTTACTGTTCGTCAGGAGAACGGAAGCGAGATCGTAGATTTCAAATATGTTTCTCATGAGATCTATGGCGGCAAGAAGAAGCTTGCCGGTCTTCCGGCAACCTACACAGAGCGCCAGGAAGAAGCAACATCTCTGGACATTACACTTCATGATCCTGTGATGGATACAGACCTTGTTCTTACATATTCCGTATATGAGGATTACCCGGTGATCACTAGAAGCGCACGCCTTGTTCAGAAAGGGGATCAGAAGATCCGCCTCGAAAATGTGATGAGTGCAGCAGTGGAGTTCCCGGATATGGATTATGAGATGATCCATCTTTCCGGTGCGTGGGCACGTGAGCGTTATGTAAAAACACGCAAGCTTGAGATGGGTATACAGGCTGTACAGAGTCTTGCAGGAACCGGCTCCAGCTCTGAGCAGAATCCGTTTATCGCACTGAAACGTCCTCATACAACAGAAGACACAGGCGAGGTTTTCGGCTTCAGCTTTGTGTACAGCGGCAACTTCCTTGCTCAGGTCGAGGTTTCCACCTACGAGATGACACGAGTTATGATGGGAATCAATCCACAGGGATTTTCCTGGGAGCTTTCCAGAGATGAGGAATTCCAGACTCCGGAGGTTGTTATGGTATATAGCGATAAGGGCTTAAACGGAATGAGCCAGGCTTACCACAGACTGTACCGTGACCGCCTGATGCGCGGAAAATGGAGAAATCATGCACGACCGATCCTCCTCAATAACTGGGAGGCAACCTATTTTGACTTTAATGAGGAAAAAATCCTCAATATTGCAAAAAAAGCCAAAGAGGTTGGGGTAGAGCTTTTCGTTCTGGATGACGGATGGTTCGGAACCAGAAACGATGATTACCAGGGCCTTGGCGACTGGTTTGTAAATAAGAATAAGCTTCCAAACGGAATTTCCGGACTTTCCCGCAAGATTGAGGAGATGGGCCTGAAATTCGGTCTCTGGGTAGAGCTTGAGATGGTAAACAAGAACAGCGACTGCTACAGAGCACATCCGGACTGGCTCATCGGAGCACCGGAGCGTTTTGAGTCCCACTCAAGACATCAGCATGTTCTTGATTTTTCCAGACCTGAGGTTGTGGATTTCATTTATGATTCCATCTCAAAAGTTATCGAGGAATCTTCCATTTCCTACATTAAATGGGATATGAACCGTTACATGTCCGAGCCTTTCAGCCGCGGCGCATCTGCAGCAGATCAGGGCAAGACCATGCATAAATATATCCTTGGTGTTTATGAACTGTATACAAGACTGACAGAGAGATTCCCTGACATCCTCTTTGAATCCTGCGCAAGCGGCGGAGCAAGATTTGATCCTGGAATGATGTATTTTGCACCGCAGACATGGACCAGTGATGATACCGATGCAGCAGAGAGAGAAAAGATTCAGTACGGTACCTCCTTTGTTTATCCGATCGTCAGCATGGGATCTCATGTATCAGCAGTACCGAATCATCAGTTGCACCGTACCACACCGCTTTCTACAAGAGCAAATGTGGCATATTTCGGAACCTTTGGCTATGAGCTGGATCTGAACCTTTTAAGTGCCAAAGAGATCGAAGAGGTAAAGGCACAGGTGGAATTCATGAAGGAACATCGTGACCTGATCCAGGTGGAGGGTGATTTCTACCGTATCTTAAGCCCGTTCGAAGGAAATGATACTGCATGGATGGTTGTTTCCAGAGACAAAAAACAGGCAGTTGCTGGATACTATGAAAGACTGAACAAGGTCAATGCTTCCTGGATGCGTCTGCGCTTCAAGGGTCTTGACGAGGACCAGCTTTACAAAGTAAAATGGGAAGATAAGTGCCTGAAAGCTTACGGAAATGAGCTGATGTATGCAGGAATCCCGGTTGATCGTGACTACTGCAATAAGACAAACGGTGATTTCCATTCTGTATTGTATACAATTGAAGCAGAGGGTTGATTTCTGTAAATGATAGAATAAAAACTGTCTGCAGAAAGACATCCGCCTGACCAGAAATATAACAGGCCGCCGGATATGGCGGCCTGTTATTGGGTAGCGAAGCAGCTCACAGGCGGAAACATAATATATGACATCAGGGAGGTGACAAGTTGCTTCATACAGTTGGTTTTACAAACTCAGACAGATATAAATGTCTGGAGAATTTAAAGAAAGGTGCGGTGGATCTCTGCCTTACCTATTGTGGGTGGGAAAACTGCGATCCGGGACATCGCTTTGGACCAAATAAAAGGATTTCCCATGTGCTTCATATCGTGGAATCCGGAACCGGGGTTTTTGAGATGGATGGACAGCAGTATCATCTGACCGGCGGGGAGGCATTTCTGATCCCATCCAGTGTGGAGGCCTGGTATGAGGCAGATATGGACAATCCCTGGACGTACCGCTGGGTAGGATTTGAGGGAATGACTGCAGAGGAAGTGATCCATGTAAGTGGTTTCAGCCGGGAAAATCCGGTCCGAAGGATCCACTGCATGGAAAATGCCGCGAAGTATATTGATGCAATGGTCCAGACCAACAAGCTTGTTTTTGAAAATGAGCTGAAACGGAATGGACTTCTGATGCTCCTTTTGTCTGATCTGATCGTAGATAACCGGGATGCATGTCTGAGAGAAGGCAAGCTTCTTCCGTCCCACAGATATCCCAATTCCGTTTATGTGGAGCATGCAGTAGATTACATTGCAGCCAACTTTGACAAGCGGCTTAAGATCAATGAGCTGGCAGACCGCATCGGAGTCAACCGCAGCTATCTTACCAGCACCTTTAAGAAAAGCCTCGGATGTTCCCCGCAGGAATACCTGATGAATCTCCGCATTGAGAAAGCCAAATCACTTCTGAAAAAAGGAGATATCCAGGTCAACGAGGTGGCTGCAAGAGTGGGATATGGAGACCCTTTAGCTTTTTCTAAAGTTTTTAAAGCAAGAACAGGAAGGAGTCCAAGAGAATATAAAGAAGAAAAAAGAAGCCTTGTGGTGAAAGGGAAGAAAGGGGATTATACAGAATCTGAGCCCTGATCCTGTGATATATTTCACGAAGAAAAAAGAACTCTCTGTCTGGCCGGAATATATAAAATTCTGGTATCGGGCAGAGCGTTTTTTATGTCATAAGAAATGTTATAGAAAATTACTTCCAGGTATCTCATGCAACAAAACAACAATTATTAACATCAAAGTACATATTTTAAACAAGTTTCCGGTAGTATGATAAGATCACAAAGAAAACGAAGCGGGACTGCACCGCAGAAATAGCAGAAAATCAGGAATTTCAAAGAAAAATATAAGAATTCCGGATAAGAGATCCAACAAAGGAAACAGGAGGAACGAATATGATCAAAATTACATTCATGGGAGCTGGAAGCACGGTTTTCGCAAGAAATGTACTTGGCGATTGTATGTGCACACCGGCACTTCGCGAGAGCGAGATCGCACTTTATGATATTGACGAGAAGAGACTGGAGGATTCCAGAATTATCTTAAGTGCCATCAACCACAACGTAAACGAGGACCGCGCAGTGATCAAAACTTATCTCGGTGCCGAGAACCGTAAAGATGCACTTCGAGATGCAGATTTCGTAGTCAACGCCATTCAGGTAGGCGGATATGAGCCATGCACAGTTACAGATTTTGAGATCCCGAAGAAATACGGCATTAAACAGACTATCGCAGATACCCTGGGAATCGGCGGAATCATGCGTGCACTTCGTACCATTCCGGTCCTGGAAGAGTTTGCCCGGGATATGGAAGAAGTCTGCCCGAACACTCTGTTCCTGAACTACTCCAACCCTATGGCAATGCTTACCGGCTATATGCAGCGTTTTACAAAGATCCGTACTGTAGGCCTCTGTCACAGCGTTCAGGTCTGCTCCCAGAAGCTTCTTGAGGGAATGGGAATGGAAGACAAGATTGAGGGACGTACCGAGCTGATCGCAGGTATCAACCACATGGCATGGCTTCTTGAGATCCATGACAAAGATGGAAACGACCTGTACCCGGAGATCCGCAGAATTGCAGAGGAGAAGAATACATCCGGTGAGAAACATGAGGATATGGTACGTTATGAGTACATCCGTCATCTTGGCTACTACTGCACAGAGTCCAGTGAGCACAATGCAGAGTATAATCCGTTCTTCATTAAATCCAAATATCCGGAGATGATCGAGGAGTTCAATATTCCGCTTGACGAATATCCGAGAAGATGTATCAAACAGATCGAGGGCTGGGAAAAAGAGCGCGAGGATATCCTCAAGGATGGCAAGATCGGCCATGAGAGAAGTAAAGAGTATGCTTCTTATATCATGGAGGCTGTTGTTACAAACACACCGTACAAGATCGGTGGAAATGTTCTTAACAACGGTTACATCGATAACCTTCCGTCGGATGCTTGCGTAGAGGTTCCATGCTATATCGACGGAACCGGTGTACATCCGGTAAAAGTGGGCAAGCTTCCTACACAGCTGGCAGCTATGAATTCATCCAATGTCAGCCCGCAGCTCCTTGCTATTGAGGCAGCAGTGACCAAAGACCGCCAGAAAATCTATCAGGCAGCCATGATGGACCCGCACACAGGTGCAGAGCTGAACATCAAAGACATCCAGGCAATGTGTGATGAGCTGATCGAGGCACATGGGGATTATATGAAGATGTACCGCTAAGGCAGGAAATGATCGGAAGGCAGCAAAAACTTTGAAATAAATATGCAAGGCGGCATATAAAGGCCGGAACACCAGAATGGGGAGGGTGTTCCGGCCTTTCTTTATATGGAACTTTTGATAAATAATAAAAACAACAGATCGCTGTCCAGGTCATGGAAGAACTGGAACGTCAGGGCAAAAAGATCCCGGAAGATGTTGCGGTAACCGGCTATGATAATTCACTATATGCAAGACAGGGACAGGGCATTACCACTATCACCCATCCCCAGGAAAAACTGGGAGATCGATGCTTATCCGGTTAATGAGATCGCAGAATATGTTCAGGATGTAAGCCAGGGAGATATTGATGTTCTGGTAGAAGAATATTATAATAAATACGATATGATTCTGGATGGACGTGACCCTGAGGAATTTAAGAAGCATGTAGCAGTCCAGGCAGGGATCGAGACCGGTTTTGAGCGCTTCCTCGAGGAGAAAAACTATCAGGCTATCGTAACACACTTTGGTGATCTGGGCTCCTTGAAACAGCTTCCGGGACTTGCGATCCAGCGACTGATGGAAAAAGGCTATGGCTTCGGTGGCGAGGGTGACTGGAAAACAGCAGCTATGGGTATTGAAGCGGTTTATATTGATGGCGATACAACGATCCAGAATCTGCAGAATGAGCTGAGATGGAACAGCATGTATTTCAGCAAATAATATGGGAGGTTTTTTACAATGGGAGTAAATGAGGCAAAAACAGCAATTCTTGAGAATCGCACGGCTCTTGGTATTGAGTTTGGTTCCACAAGGATCAAGGCAGTTCTGGTGGACGATAAGAACCAGCCCATCGCATCCGGAGCCTATGAATGGGAGAACCAGCATGTGGATGGTATCTGGACATACAGCCTGGAGGAGATCTGGAAAGGTCTCCAGGGCAGTTACCAGGATATGGCAGAAGATGTTCAGAAAAAATATGGAGTGGAGCTTACAAGCGTAGGTGCGTTTGGTGTCAGTGCCATGATGCATGGCTATATGCCGTTTAATAAAGAGGGAGAGCTGATGGTCCCGTTCCGTACCTGGAGAAACAACATCACAGGAGAAGCCTCTGAGAAGCTGGCAGAGCTTTTCCATTACAATATCCCTCAGAGATGGAGCATCGCACACCTGTATCAGGCGATCCTTAACGGTGAGGAGCATGTAAAAGATATCGATTATATCACCACTCTGGAAGCCTATGTGCACTGGAAACTCACCGGAAAAAGAGTTCTTGGTATCGGTGATGCGGCAGGTATGTTCCCAATCGACAGTGAAACGAAGGACTATAACGAGGAGATGGTTCAGAAGTTCGATGAACTGGTTGCGCCTTATGGTTTCCCATGGAAGCTTCGCGATATTATGCCGAAAGCTCTGGTGGCAGGTCAGGATGCAGGAGTTCTTACAGAGGAAGGCGCAAAGCTTCTGGATGTAAGTGGAAAGCTGAAAGCTGGAATCCCGATGTGTCCGCCTGAGGGAGACGCAGGAACCGGTATGGTTGCCACAAACAGTGTCCGTCGGCGTACCGGAAATGTTTCTGCGGGAACATCTGTATTTGCCATGATCGTCCTGGAGAAGGCACTTTCCAAACCGTATAAAGAAATCGACATGGTTACCACTCCGGCAGGAGATCCGGTTGCCATGGCACATTCCAACAACTGTACTTCGGATCTGAACGCATGGGTAAATGTGTTTAAGGAATTTGCAGAAGCTATGGGCATGAAAGTAGATATGAACAAACTGTTCGGAACTCTTTATAACAAAGCCATGGAAGGCGACCCGGACTGTGGCGGACTTCTTTCCTACTGCTATTTCTCCGGCGAGCATATGACCGGCTTTGAAGAGGGACGTCCACTGTTTGTACGTTCTCCTGAGAGCAAATTTACACTGGCAAACTTTATGCGAAATAATCTTTACACCTGCCTCGGCGCCATGCGTGTAGGTCTGGATATCCTTCTGAATCAGGAGCATGTAAAGATCGATAAGCTTCTGGGCCACGGCGGTCTCTTTAAGACAAAGGGTGTCGGCCAGCAGATCCTTGCAGATGCGGTAGATGCACCGGTATCCGTAATGTCTACAGCAGGAGAAGGCGGAGCCTGGGGAATCGCACTTCTGGCTTCCTATTTGCTCAACAAGAGAGAAGGCGAAGACCTTGCGGATTTCCTGGATGAAGATGTCTTCAAAGGAAACGAAGGCAGTACACTGGCGCCGGAAGCAGAAGGTGTGAAAGGATTCAACGCATTTATGGATCGATATATGAAGGGTCTTGGCATTGAGCGTGCGGCTGTAGAGTCTGAGATATGGTAAAACGAAGAACGGATTGAAATAAAAATCTTCGATTTACTGGCATAATAGAAAAATCTGTTAATTTATTGTATGTGCTTAAAGAGGAATATAAATGAAGCAGATGATTTATGAAAAGAAGAAACCGACTCCGGGCCAGCTTGTACATATCATGATCGACCGCCCAATGAACAGTTATAGTGAAAGAAGATATTTACACCATTGAAGATATTTATAATCTTCCTGAGGGGGAACGGGCAGAACTGATTGATGGACAGATTTATTATATGGCACTGCCCAGCAGGAAACATCAGAAGATTTCAGGAGAAATATTTGCTTCTGTCAGTGAGTATATTCGTTCAAATAAGGGAAAATGTGAAATTTATGCGGCTCCGTTTGCTGTATTTTTGGATGAAAAATCAAATACCTACGTTGAACCGGATATTTCTGTTATTATACGAAACTGTTTAAATATCGAACTGCCGGAGTAAGAGAATACTGGCTGGTAGATCCGGATAAGAATCTTGTGCTGGTATATAATTTTGAACATGGAATCTCGGAACCATATACATTACAGGATTCTGTGAAAGAAGGAATATATGAAGATTTGTGGATTGATTTTTCTGCTATGAAAATGAATGGATCTTTGAATGGATCTTATTGAAAATATTTCTTCATAATGTTATCATTGGACACGAAAAACACAGAAAAAATAAGAAAACAAAAAATTAAACGGTTGTATATTTGTCTGTAATATGACCAGAGACAGCCGGTCAGAGTGTCAGAGAGCAGAATGGTGGGTGGCTGAATGTTTGATGACCAGGGCTATACAGGAGGAGAACAGAATGAAATTAACCATGCTTGGAACAGGTAACGCACTGGTAACAGAGTGCTACAATACATGTTTCGTGCTCAGCGATGAGTACGGCCATTTTCTGGTTGACGGAGGCGGCGGAAATACGGTGCTTTCCCAGCTGAAGAAGGCAGGCGTTGATCTGATGGATGTTCATGAGATCTTTGTTACACATAAGCACGTAGACCATATCATGGGGATCGTGTGGGTGATCCGCATCATTTGCCAGAACATGAAAAAAGGCACTTATCAGGGCGAGGCAAACATCTATGCTCATGATGAAGTGATCGGACTTCTCAAAGACATGGCATTTAAGCTTCTGAATAAGAAGGAGACACAGTACATCGGTGACAGACTTCATCTGATCGAGGTAAAAGACGGCGAGGAAAAAACAATTCTTAATAAGAAAGTGACCTTCTTTGATATCGGTTCCACCAAGGCGAAACAGTTCGGTTTCCAGATGATCTACGACGGCGGTAAGGTGCTTACCTGCTGCGGAGACGAGCCATACAATGAATGTGAAGAGAAATACGCAAAAGGAAGCGACTGGATGTTCCACGAAGCATTCTGCCTGTATGGACAGCGTGATATCTTCAATCCATATGAGAAGCATCACTCCACAGTTAAGGATGCCAGTGAGCTGGCTGAGAACCTTGGAGTTAAGAATCTTGTCCTGTATCACACAGAGGATAAGAACATTAAGAAACGTAAAGAGCTTTACGGAGCAGAAGGCAGAGAGTATTATCACGGAAATCTGTTTGTTCCGGATGATCTTGATGTGATCGAAATGTAATAACTGTAAAAAGAAAGACTGGAAGTATGGCATATGCTGTATTTCCGGTCTTATTATGTTTGGAAACAGAGAGGATACTAATAAATTTCATAGTACATCTGTCAGGTAGAAAATACTTGTATGGCAAAAAGGTATCGTTTACAATAAAGAATACACACATAGCATTGCAAGAGCATGTCAATAAGAACAGATCTGAAAATTACAGATTCGGATCCGGCAAAAATAAGATTTTACAAATTACGAGGTGACAGAACATATGCCAGCAACAGATAACATCACACTTGAAAAAAAATACAGAAAACTCCAGGAAATCCTCCGTTCCCTTGGAAGTGTAGCCGTAGCTTTTTCCGGTGGAGTGGACTCCACATTTTTGCTGAAAGCTGCACAGGAAACACTTGGTGACAAAGCTATGGCCATTACCGCATGTCCATGCTCTTTCACCGACAGAGAACTGAAAGAAACGCAAGATTTCTGCCAGGAAAATCACATTTGCCAGGAGATATGCAAGATCAACGAATTCGACATCCCGGGGTTCCGTCAGAATCCGCCGGACCGCTGCTATATCTGCAAAAAAGCCATCTTTACCAGACTTTGGGAAGCTGCAAAGGCGCGCCATATGAACATGATCGTGGAAGGTTCCAACATGGATGATCTGGGCGACTACCGTCCGGGAAAAAGGGCTATCCAGGAGCTTGGAGTCCGCAGTCCGCTCCAGGAAGCAGGCCTCTATAAAGAAGAGATCCGGGAGCTATCAAAAGACATGAATCTTCCAACCTGGAACAAGCCATCTTTTGCCTGTCTTGCTTCCAGATTTGTATACGGTGAGACCATTACCGAGGAGAAGCTTCACATGGTAGATCAGGCCGAGCAGTTTCTGATGGATCTGGGATTCCATCAGTTCCGTGTTCGCATCCACGGTACCATGGCAAGGATCGAGGTTCCGGAAGAAGAGATCCTGAAAATTGCAGATAATGAAATAAGAACAAAGATCACAGAGAAATTCCGTACATTGGGATTTTCTTACGTGACTCTGGATCTTCAGGGCTTCCGTTCCGGAAGTATGAATGAAACACTGGGAAAATAAGTATCAGAAAATAAAATAATCCCCCGGAAATACCGCGCGAGAAGTATTTCCGGGGGATTGCTGCACGAATAGAACCGGAGGCTCCGTTACTGTGTTCAAATCTTAATTTTCGGATTGAGAATATTTGTCTGGCAGGCTGTATATCTTACATATAATCCTTCAGCACATCATGATCCCGCAGTACTTTCTCAACCACAGTACCCTTCACAACATTCAGAAGTGGTTTCTTCAGTGCATTCAGCGGCCCTGGCAGCTGGATCTCCAGCGGGGATTTTCCGTCCATCAGCTTCACACTGCTGTCCAGAAGCTCACGGATATCGTAAACGCTTCCCCATACTTCCGGAACCCCACGGTCTACACCGAAAAGTCCGTATACAGCCTCCATTGCAGTACGTACGGAATATTCTGTTGTGAATACGGTATCACGAGGAGTTTCCGCAAACTGGCCCAGGAATGCAAAGTTTACACAGCCATCCGGGATAACATCCGGGCGGTCACCTTTGGTACGCGGCATGAAGAAGGCGGTGATGTACGGCATCATGGTCGGAACGCAGACAGCGCTGTTTTCTGCCATATCGTCGATCTGATCTACCGGAACACCCAGGTGGTACAGCCATTCGGCGGTAATTTCCTTACCGGTACAATCCTTCATCGGCTTCTTGATATAATCACCGGGAACATCTGTGAACAATCCGTAAACCCATACACAGACCTTCTTCGGATCCTGTTCCCTGAACTGTCCCTGACGGTTGATGGTCCAGCTTAAGAGCCATTTGGAATCCTGGCAGCTTACGATACCACCGGTAACAACCTTGCCGGTACGTGGGTCACGCTGGCAGATATTGGTGATATAAGGGATAATACGGTCATCCAAAGTGGTGACAGTAGCGGATTCCCAGTTTGTTCTGGAAATGTCTGAGCAGAACTTTTCCGGATGTCCGAAGGAAGGATCCTGAGCTGCGATATTTTTCCACAGAGACCATACACCACTGGTACGGACCTCTGCATCACCGTTTGGTGCATGGTTCTGGTCGCCGTAGATCGTGCCCTCTGTACAGCTTCCGTTAGTGACGAAAACATAATCATTTTCTGTAAGAAGGATGCCCTGCTCCACATCTTTTACCTTGCATTCGATAGCAGTGGCGATCTTTTTACCATCTTTAAAATTAAAGATCACGTTTGTGACCTCAGTATTAAACTGGAAGTCAACACCTGCATCCTCCAGATATTTTTTCATGGGAAGGATCAGGGATTCGTACTGGTTGTACTTGGTGAATTTCAGGGCGCTGAAATCCGGAAGACCTGCAATGTGGTGGATAAAACGCTGGAAGTAAAGCTTCATCTCCAGAGCACTGTGCCAGTTTTCAAATGCGAACATGGTCCTCCAGTACAGCCAGAAGGTGGAATCAAACACTTCATCATCAAATACATCTTCGATGGTTTTATCGTAAAGATCCTCATCCTTTGTCATAAACAGCTTCATGATCTCCATGCAGCCCTTCTGGCTCAGGTTAAATTTTCCGTCGGTATGTGCATCCTGTCCACGGTTGACGGTTGCACGGCAGAGAGAATAGTTCGGGTCGTGCTTGTTCAGCCAGTAGAATTCGTCCAGAACAGAAGCACCCGGTTTTTCAAGAGAAGGAATACTGCGGAAAAGATCCCACAGGCACTCGAAATGGTTTTCCATCTCACGACCGCCACGCATGATATAGCCTCTGGACGGATCAAAGATTCCATCGCAGGCACCGCCGGCAATATCCATGGCTTCCAGGATGTGGATATGATCACCTGGCATCTGTGCGTCTCTTACCAGGAAGCATGCAGCAGCCAGGGAAGCAAGACCGCTTCCTACAATGTAGGCATGCTTGTCGTCCACACCTTCCGGTTTTTCCGGACGGGCAAAGGCTTCGTAGTTACCGTTGGAATAATAAATCCCTTTGCTGTTTTTGTCATGCTTTCCACGCTCGGTGTTGCGGTAGTTTGCAGTAGTTTCTTTCACATGGAGGGTTTCCTCTTCGTTGATCTCTCTTGTTTTTTTCATCAGCATGGCTGCGCCGGCTCCGGCTGCCGCAAGTGCTGCAAGTCCCATGAATCCTTTTTTATCTGACATATGACATCCACCTTTCGTAAATGAGATACCTGTTTGTATCGGATTAACTGTTCTTTGTTGCTGTTGAGGCTATGATAGCCCATCCGGAAAAAAGATTCTATTTACAAAATACCGAAAGTGTTCAGTTTTTTATCATTATGTCTGTTTTGATAAGTTTTTATTCTGTATGCATTTCTGCTGTTTTGTTTCTGGCGGCAAAATTGCGGATGGCGTTGTCGATGCTTCCGTACAGTGCGGTTGCGGTATCATCTGCGATTTCGCGATAATCTTCGCGCATGCCGTTTTTGATCCAGTCCAGCATGATCCCTACAAAGCTGTATTTATACAGATCTGCGATAAAAATTTTCTGTTCATCCGTGATGGGGATATCTTTTGATTTTTCTGTTACCACGCCCATAAGAAGATCGCAGGTAAGCTGGAACAGATAATTCTCGATCTGTTCCCGTCCCACACAGCGGTATACATTTAAGATAAACGGCTTGTTTTCCATCACGGCATCAAAGATCTGCAGAAGCCCTTCATGCCAGGTGGAAGAGGTTTTTTTGCCCTGAAGGGCAATTCTGGCATCTTCCAGACAGTACCACTCCACAAGATCATAGATATCTTTGAAATGATAGTAAAAAGTCATGCGGCTGATCCCGCAGTCCGTAGTCAGGTCGTTGATGGTGATCTTATCTAAAGGCTTCTTAAGAAGCAGATGTTTCAGGGATTCTTCCAGGGCAAGCTTGGTTGCGTTTGTCATGTCTTGCGGCCTCCTTTGGCAAGGTTATAGTTATTAATATAACATGAAAGTGCACAGAAAATCCATGTTAAACAGTGACTTTTCTGTGAGATTATGATAAACTGAGCCTGGAATATTTTGTGGAACAGAACGGAGCGTACTATGAAGAAAAAATCAGTTTGCATCCTGCTGATCTTTGCTGCCGTGATAGTACTTACTTATGTGACAGGAGAATCCTATTACAGAGGAATCAGTGAAAAAGCAGGGTTGGATAAACAGGAAGAGAAAATATATAAATACCAGTACGACATGATCGTGGACAGCCCCGATTCCCAGTTCTGGCAGGCAGTATATGACAGTGCGAAGAAAAAAGCAGCTCCCAATAATGTACTGATTGAGATCATGGGGCCGGACAGAGAAACATCCTATGATAAACTTGATTATATGAATATGAGCATTGCGGCCAAGGCGGATGGTATTATCCTGCAGTATAATGGAGAAGCCGGTCTGGAAGAAGCGATCAATACTGCAGTAAGAAACGGAATACCGGTGGTTACAGTCATGAGTGATGCGGTGCACAGCCGCCGCCAGAGCTTTGTGGGAGTCAGCGATTATCAGCTTGGCATGGCTTACGGGGAAATTGTTGCCAAATACGTGGATGAGAACACGAAGAAGATCCTGATCCTGCAGAAACGGGACATTGATGATATGAACGAAAGTCAGATATACACTCAGATCAGCAATGCGGTGAAGATGGCAGCTGGTTCTGAGGATATTGAGATCAAGGGAAGGAATCTTCTGTCAACAGGAACCTTTGAAACAGAGGAGGCAGTTACTGATATTTTTCAGCAGAAGCGGAATGTTCCGGATATCCTTGTGTGTATGGATGAGGAGACAACGGAGTGTGCAAGACAGGCAATTCTGGATTTCAACCTTGCAGGAAAAGTGAAGATCATTGGTTATTATACATCTGAGGATATTCTGGCGGCAGTTGAAAAAGGTGTTATTTCAGTTACCTGTGATGTGGACACGACCCAGCTGGGACAGTACAGTGTGGAGGCAGTTACCAGCTATATAGAAGATGGAAGAACCAATTCTTTCTACAACGTAGACATTAATTTTCTTGACAGAACAGCAGTGAAGAAGATGAGGAGGGAGGCAGTCACAGATGAAAAAGATCCGTTGGAGTGACTTTTCTCTTGTAAGCAAGATCATGATCGAGGTTGGCGTGCTGGCAGTTTTACTGTTCAGCATCAACATGCTGTTTTATGCGCGGATCAACAACTCCATGCAGGAGATGGATGATGTGTATGCCAGCAATGCCCAGATCACAGAGCTTGGGCAGGTTTTTGACGATGTGCAGGACAGTATGTACCAGTATCTGAAGGTAAAAAACTCTCAGGCACTGATGGATTATTATCAGAATGAGGCGAAATACAGGCAGGAGCTGGAGAAGTTAAATGAACGGAATATTGATGATTCCGTAAAACTTCTGGAGAAGAAGATACGTAAGATGTCGGAATCATATCTTTACTGTACCGCAGGAACTGTAGCTGCCAAGAGAGGCAGGAATGTGGAGAAATATAAGCAGGAATATGATGAAAGTCTGGAGCTTTACAGTTATATCCAGAGTTCTATGGATGAGCTGAACAAGCAGCTTTTTAAAGAAAATTCCCAGACTTATGCAGCTCTCCGGGCGGTTATGAGATATCTGGAGATCAGTAATATGATGATCATGCTTCTGGTGGTGATCTGTGGAATGTTCCTTCTGATCATGGCAACAAGGGAGATGTTCCTGCCGCTGACTAATATGGCAGAAACTGCACAGCTGGTAGGTCAGGGGAATTTTAATGTAAAGATGCCCCCAGCAGATTCCAGGGATGAGCTTGGAACGGTAACAAGAGCCTTTAATACCATGGTGGATAATCTTGGTCTTTACATTGCCAGGACAAAGGCCAGCATGGAAAAAGAACAGCAGATGATAGAGAGGGAGCTTTTGATGGAAACACATCTCAAGGAGGCACAGCTTAAGTATCTCCAGTCTCAGATCAATCCGCATTTCCTTTTTAATTCCCTGAATGCAGGAGTACAGCTTGCAATGATGGAGGATGCAGAAAAAACCAGTATCTTTGTGGAAAAGATGGCAGATTTTTTTCGCTACAATGTAAAGAAGGGTGAGGAAGATGCCACACTGGAGGAAGAACTGGAGGCTGTGGATAATTACATTTATATTCTGAATGTACGGTTTGCCGGGGACATCCATTTTTCAAAAAAAGTGGAATGTGATGTGGAAAATGTACGTGTTCCCAGTATGATCCTGCAGCCGGTTGTGGAAAACGCAGTCAATCATGGAATCCGGAATATAGATTGGGAAGGACATATTGATCTCAGTGTGGAGAAATGGAACGACCATATTGAGATCAGTGTTCGGGATAACGGACTGGGCATGACCGGAGAACAGATACAAAGAGTACTGTCAAAAAAAGTCCACAGCAGTTCAGGCGAGGGTGATTCCACGGGAATCGGAATGAATAATGTGATCAGCCGTCTGGAACTGTATTATGAGCGGGACGGATTAATGGAAATATACAGTGAAGGTGAAGGAATGGGAACAGAGGTAGTGATTAATATTCCTCTGGAGAGGAGCGAAAAAAATGTACAGAATCCTGATTGCTGATGATGAGGGGATCATGCTGGAATCCCTGAAAAATATTATAAGTTCCAACTATGGAAATGAATGTGAGATCCATACAGCCAAGACAGGCCGTGTGGTTGTGGAGGAGGCGGAGAAATATCCGCCGGATATCTGCTTTATGGACATTCAGATGCCGGGCTTAAGTGGAATCCAGGCAATCCGGGAAATTCAGAAATTTAACAGATCTGTGGTCTTTGTGATCATTACAGCCTATGATAAATTTAATTATGCCAGGGAAGCGGTAAATCTTGGAGTTATGGAATTTCTTACCAAGCCGGTAAACAAAAAGGTGATTCTGGAAATATGCTCCAAAGCTATGGAAAAGGTAGATTCCACAAGACAGAAGCGAAGCGATGATCTCCGTATCCGTGAAAAGCTGGAGACAGTTGTACCCATGATCGAAAGCGGATATATCAATAATATTCTTCTGCAGGATGATTTTCAGACATATCAGGATAATTACAGGGAGCTTCTGGATATCCGGGAAGAATATGGATATATGATCGTGGCTGAATTTGGGGATTCCACGGAAAATGGCGTTCTTACCAATGCGGTGGGGGCCAGTGTGAAGGCAAACAAATTTTATTCCACATTCCGGGAAATTGCTCAGGGATTTTTTGAATGTCTGGTAGGACCCATTATGGGAAACCGTATTGTACTGCTTGTTCCATACCGTAATTCCAGGGAGTCCTATGAGGAACGTGTGGAGGTTGTAACAAGAACCAGAAACATGGTACATAAGCTGGAAAGCAGGATCGACAGTAAATTTCGCTGTGGTATCGGCCGGGTGAAGGAGATGGGAAGCACCATGAAAGAATCCTTCAAGGAGGCCATGATCGCACTTCGGGAAAGCACCAGCCATGTGATACATATTGAGGATGTTCCGGCTGCACAGAAATATGACGGCGAATATCCAAGAGATCTGGAACGTCGCTATGAAAAGCGGGTGATGGATAAGGATGTGGCAGGAGCTTTAAGCTGTGCCGAGGAATTTATCCGGTGGATGGAGAAGCAGCCGGGAGTAGATCTGGAGGACATGCGCATCAAGATCCTGGAGCTTGTGATGGGGGTGGAAAAAAAGGCCTTTTTTGCAGGTACCGTGAAATATGCGATCAGCTGCCGCAGAAATTATATTCATGAGATCCAGGAATATACAGATATAGAAGGAATGAAAAAATGGTTCCTGGGCAAAACATCAGAAATCTGCAGTAACATGGAAAGTGCAAGGGAAAAAGAAGCGGTTTCTATTATCGAAAAAGCAAAGTCCTATATTCGGGACAATTACAAAAAAGATATTTCACTGGATGAGGTGTCACGGGAGGTGGATATCAGCCCTTATTATTTCAGCAAGCTTTTTAAGCAGGAGACCGGAGGAAATTTTATCGAGTATCTTACAGAAGTGCGGCTTCGGAATGCAAGAGAACTTCTCAAGGATTCAGGGCTTTCCATCAAGGAGATCTGTGCGGAATCCGGATACAGCGACCCAAATTATTTCAGCAGGATATTCAAAAAATACGAAGGCGTGACACCAAGTGAATTCAGAGAGAGGTTGAGGTAGACAATATGAGCGGGGGGAAAATGATCAGAAAGCTGTTGATCTTGCTGTGTCTGTTGACATTGATGCTGAATGGCTGCGCTTCCGAAAAAACAAAGCAGACAGCTGCACAGGAAAACGATACAGAGGAAGACAGTGGTGAAAAGAAAATTCAGATCGGTCTTACAGTGGATTCCTTTGTTATTGAGAGGTGGATTCGTGACAGGGATGCATTCGTGGCAACCGCAAGGGAATTGGGAGCGGAAGTGAATGTTCAGGATGCGGGAGCAGATACAAAAGAGCAGATCAGCCAGATCGACTATTTTATCAAGAAGCATATGGATGTGATCGTGATCATTGCCAGAGACTGCAAGGCATTATCTGAGGCTGTGGAGCGTGCCCACAATGTAGGGATCAGGGTGATCTCCTATGACCGTATGGTAAATGATGCGGATACAGACATGTATATTTCCTTTGATAACCGGAAAGTCGGAGAGGTCATGGCACAGTCCATGATGGAAGCGATCCCTAATGGCGGAAAGATTTTTATGGTCCAGGGATCTGCTTCAGATAACAATGTGGACATGGTAAAAGAGGGATTTGAAGACACTCTGAAAAACAGTGATCTGAAGGTGGTTTACGAAGCCAACTGTGAGGGCTGGGTCGCGGAGCTGGCAGCAGATTATGTGGAGGAGGCACTGGAAGAGTACCCCGATGTAAAGGGAATCATGTGTGGAAATGATGATATTGCCAGCCAGGTGATACAGATTCTTGCGGAAAACCAGCTTGCCGGACAGGTGATCGTGGTAGGCCAGGATGGTGATCTGGCTGCATGTCAGCGTATTGTGGAAGGAACCCAGTACATGACAGCATTTAAATCTATCGAAGATCTGGCACGCCAGGCAGCTGAATATGCGGTGAAGATGGCAGAAGAGGGAAAGATTCCGTCAGATGTGACAGATACCATGAGCGATGGAAGCTATGATATCCCGGCGAAGGTGCTGGAACCGGTTGCCGTTACAAGGGATAATATTGATGAGGTGATCATTGACGGCGGTTTCCACAGACGAGATGAAGTATATCTCAATATAGATTACGATACAGAGTAATGCAGAACAGATTGCATACCGGCATATATGTGGTGGTGAAATTCTGCAAGTAATGTGGCAGTGTAGCCATATGTGCAATAATACACAATTATGACAAAAATCAATAGCAGATTTTTGGTGCAAAAATGTCTTGCCTGATGCAGGGCATTTTTCTTTTGCAAAAAAATGTCTCTGTCATTGCCAACTATGTCCAGACAGTCCTGTGCTATAGTAACATCATCGAAGGAAACGTGATTCCAAAAACAAATAATGAAACGGAGGATTTTACAATGAAAAGAAAAATGGTATCTGCACTTCTTTGCGCAACAATGGTAGCTGGTATGGTGGTAGTTCCGGCAGCAACAGCACAGGCAGCAGACAAGAAACTGATCGGTGTTACCATGCCGACCAAGGATCTCCAGAGATGGAACCAGGATGGCGAGAACATGAAGAAAGAGCTGGAGGCAGCAGGATATGAAGTAGACCTTCAGTATGCATCCAACGACGTAAGCACACAGGTTTCCCAGCTTGAGAACCAGGTAGCAAACGGATGCGACCTTCTGGTTGTGGCATCCATCGACGGAAGCAGCCTTGGCGAGCCACTGAAACAGGCCAAAGAAAAAGGAATTCCGGTTATCTCCTATGACCGTCTTCTTATGAATTCTGATGCAGTTTCCTATTATGCAACATTTGATAACTACAAAGTAGGACAGAAACAGGGCGAGTACCTGGTAGACGCACTGGATCTTGATAATCAGGATGGACCGTTTAACATCGAGCTGTTCACAGGAGATCCTGGTGATAACAACTGTAACTTCTTCTTCGGTGGTGCAATGGATGTTCTCCAGAAATACATCGATGACGGTAAGCTGGTAGTAAAATCCGGACAGACAGAGTTCGAGCAGGTTGCTACCGCAAACTGGGATAGTGCAAAAGCACAGGACAGAATGGATACCATCATCGCAGGTAACTACTCTGACGGAACAAACCTTGACGCAGTTCTCTGCTCCAACGATTCCACAGCCCTTGGTGTTGAGAATGCACTGGCAGCTTCCTATACAGGAGAATATCCGATCATCACCGGTCAGGACTGTGATACACCGAACGTTAAGAACCTTGTAGCAGGAAAACAGGCAATGTCCGTATTTAAAGATACAAGAGCTCTTGCATCTGCAGTAGTAAAAATGGTTGACTCCATCATGAAAGGTGAGGAGCCGGAAGTGAACGATACAAAATCCTATGATAACGGAACAGGTGTCATCCCGACATACCTTTGCGATCCGGTTGTTGTTACAACAGATAACTACAAAGAAATCCTGATCGATTCCGGATACTACACAGAGGATCAGATCAAATAATCATAATTTTTAAGAAAGAAATTTATCACATGCAGGCGGGGAATATAACCGCCTGCATGAACAGTGGAAAGGGAGGGAAATTGAGTTGGCTAAGATACTTCTGGAAATGAAAAATATCACCAAAACTTTCCCAGGTGTAAAGGCACTGGACAACGTTAATCTCCAGGTTGAGGAAGGCGAGATCCACGCACTGGTAGGTGAGAACGGTGCCGGTAAATCTACATTAATGAATGTATTAAGTGGTATATATCCGTACGGCTCGTATGAAGGAAATATTATTTACGATGGTGAGATCTGTAAATTTAACACCATCAAAGACAGTGAACATAAAGGAATTGTGATCATTCACCAGGAACTGGCACTGATCCCGTATATGACTATCGGTGAAAACATGTACCTGGGCAATGAAAGAGGCAGGAGCTTTTCCATTAACTGGAATGAAACTTATGGGGAAGCAGATAAATATTTGAAAATAGTGGGACTGGAGGAATCCTCCAGAACTTTGATCAAGGATATCGGTGTAGGTAAACAGCAGCTGGTTGAGATCGCAAAGGCACTTGCAAAGAATGCAAAGCTGCTCATTCTGGATGAGCCTACCGCATCACTGAACGAAGATGACTCCAAAGCTCTTCTGGATCTTCTTCTGAAATTCAAGAAGCAGGGAATGACCTCTATCATCATTTCCCATAAATTAAATGAGATTTCCTACGTGGCAGATAAGATCACAGTTATCCGAGATGGATCTACCATTGAAACACTGGATAAAAAGAAAGACGATTTTTCTGAGCAGAGGATCATTCAGGGAATGGTTGGACGTGAGATGACAGACCGGTTCCCGAAACGTCCAAATGTAAAGATCGGCGATGTTTCCATGGAAGTTAAGAACTGGAATGTTTACCATCCTCTGTATACAGAACGTAAGGTGGTAAATAACGTATCCTTTAAAGTACATAAAGGAGAGGTTGTCGGTATTTCAGGACTGATGGGAGCAGGACGTACAGAATTGGCCATGAGTATTTTTGGCAAGAGCTATGGAACTAAGATTTCCGGCCAGGTGTTCATGAATGGAAAAGAAGTGAAGCTGAATACAGTTCAGGAGGCTATTGACAACAAGCTCGCCTATGTTACAGAGGATCGAAAAGGAAACGGATTGATCCTTTCCAAGTCCATAAAGATGAACACTACGCTTGCAAACATGTCCGGTATCAGTAATGGAAAAGTGATCGATACGGATAAAGAATACGCAGTTGCTGAGGAATACAGGAAGAAACTGAAAACCAAGTGTCCGACAGTTGAGCAGAATGTCGGAAACCTGAGCGGTGGTAATCAGCAGAAGGTCCTTCTTGCAAAATGGATGTTTGCAGAGCCGGATATTCTGATTTTGGATGAACCTACAAGAGGTATTGACGTAGGTGCCAAATATGAAATCTACTGTATCATCAATGACCTGGTCGCAGCAGGAAAATCTGTGATCATGATCTCTTCTGAGCTTCCGGAAGTGCTTGGAATGTCAGACAGAATCTATATCATGAACGAGGGCAGATTCGTAGGTGAGGTAAGTGGTGAGGAAGCTACATCTGAGCTGATCATGTCCAGGATCGTGAAGTCAGGTAAAGGAGAGTAAGAAGATGGAGAAAAAGATTAGTTTTTCAGAAATATTAAAAAAATATACCATGGTCATTGTTCTGGTATTTGTTGTGATCATGTTTTCTGTGAACACAAAGGGCGTTATGCTTCTTCCGCAGAATGTAAATAACCTGGTAGCCCAGAATGCATATGTATTTATTCTTGCAACCGGTATGCTGTTCTGTATTTTAACAGGTGGTAACATTGATCTGTCAGTTGGTTCTGTTGTATGCTTTGTTGCTGCTGTCGGTGGTAAGATGATGGTTCTCAACAGTATGAACCCGTATCTCACTATGATCGTGATGCTTCTTGTGGGTATTGCCATTGGTGCATGGCAGGGATTCTGGATCGCTTATGTACGAATTCCTCCATTTATTGTTACTCTGGCAGGTATGCTTGCTTTTCGTGGCCTTTCCAACGTAGTTCTGGAAGGACAGACCCTGGCCCCGATGCCGGATGCTTATCTGGCTCTGTTCAATAACTATATTCCGGACTTCCTTGGTGGAGGTGAAGGATTTAACAGAACATGTTTTGTAGTTGGCATTATTGTCTGCATCGTCTATGTTGCACTTGTTATGAAAAACCGTGCAGACCGTGCAAAAAAAGGCTACAGTGTTGAGTCTTTCGGTGGTGTTGCAGTGAAGATGGTTCTGATCTGTGCAGTTGTTCTTGCATTCATGTTCAGACTTGCTCAGTACAAAGGTATCCCGAATTCCCTTCTCTGGGTTGTAGTGATCATCGCAATCTATACATACATTGCTTCCAAGACTACAACAGGTCGTTATTTTTATGCAGTTGGCGGTAATGAGAAGGCAACAAAGCTTTCCGGTATTGATACGAACAAAGTTTATTTCCTTGCTTACTTGAACATGGGTCTTCTGGCTGCTATCGCAGGTATGGTGACAATGGCCAGATTGAATTCTTCCAACCCGCAGGCTGGTACAAACTTTGAGATGGATGCGATCGGTGCTTGTTTTATTGGTGGTGCTTCTGCTTATGGTGGTACCGGTACAGTTCCTGGTGTTATCATTGGTGCACTTCTGATGGGTGTTCTGAATCTTGGTATGAGTATCATGGGTATTGACCAGAATATCCAGAAGGTTGTTAAAGGTATGGTTCTTCTGGCAGCGGTTATCTTCGATGTTGTCAGCAAGAGAAAATCTTTTATCGTAAAATAATAATAGTCAGCGAATCAGGACAGCAGGTTTTCGGAGTGATCCGGAACCTGCTGTTTTTGGGTGTATATACTGTTGTTTTATGTGAGGTTATTTTGTCGGTTTTCGTGGTTTTATGGGGGATGTGCTTGTTTTTAGGAGAACGTTATATTATAATAAGGGCAAGTGACAGAAAATACGAAATTATGTTGTCGGGAGGCTGTAATGGGAAATACAGTAACGATCTGTTTTGCAAATAATAAGGGCGGCAGCGGAAAGTCCACCAGCTGTTCCAATGTGGGAGCGGCACTGGCCGGCATGGGTAAGAAGGTACTGATGGTAGACGGTGATATGCAGCTGAATCTTTCCCTTTCTTTTTTTTCGGAGGAAGAAGTGCTTGAGATGGCAGCAGGGGAAAAGAATCTCTACTATGCTATCGGTCATCAGTCGGATCTCAGCGATTTTATCGTGCATACGAAGTATGAGAATCTGGATCTGGTTCCGTCGTCTACGCTGATGAGCTCCGTGGAATATGAGCTTTTTACAAAATGGCAGAGAGAGTTTATCCTGCGGAAATGTCTGCAGAAGGTTAAAGATTCCGGAGTGTACGATTACATTCTCATTGATGCACCGCCTACTCTTGGCGGCTGGGTGATGAATATTTTATGTGCATCCGATTATGTTCTTGTTCCGGTAGAGGCAAGTCCGTGGGGTATGTTTGGTCTTGCAAATATGTTTGATTTCCTCAATGAAGTCAGGGAGATCGCTCCGGATTTAAAGGTTTTGGGAATCGTAGTAACCAAGGCAGATGCCAGAAAGAATTATTTCAAACAGACTATGGAAACACTGAAAGAAATGGAAGGAATCTATCTTTTCGAATCTTTTATCCGTGTAGACAGCTCCATCGAATGGTCCCAGGACAGCAGTGAACCAGTTGTGGAGTTCAAAAAAAGCAGCCGCAGCGCAAAAGAGTACATAGCATTGGCAGAGGAGGTAATGAATCGTGTCAGTAGGTAAAGCAAGCATCGCAAGAGCAGTAAATGCAGAAAAAGCATCCAAAACAGAAACAAAAACAGAGGTAAAAGAGGCTGAGGTTAAAGCAGCAGAGAAGCCGTCAGAGGTAAAAGCTGAAACAGCTGAAAAAGCGGCAGAAAAAACTACAGCAAAGAAAACAGCAGCCAAAGCTCCTGCAAAGAAGACCACAGCAAAGAAAGCAGCCGCAACAAAAACAACAGCAAAGAAAACCACTACCAGAAAAACAACAGCACGTAAAACCGCAGCAAAGAAAACAGCTGCAGCAGAAACAACAGGAACTGTAGCCCAGAACGTGATCAGCGGAGGAAACGCCGACGAACTCCAGGCCAAATTCCTCACCCCAAAGAAAGATGAGCCGGACAACAACCAGCCAGTAGGAATTAAAGACGAGCTTCCGGTTTATCTGCTGTAATCTTTGATTGAATTTTTTGAAAAGATAGTAATTGACAAATAAAAAGACTGCTATATATCTATATCACTATTGATAAGGTATACAGCAGCCTTTTATTTTGCCCTATAAAAATCTCAGTGGGACAGCGAAGCGCCTCCCTCGTATCTTTCTACATATTGTAATATGCAGCATACAATCCATTCTTCTCAAGCAGTTCAGCATGAGTGCCTCTTTCGGCGATACCCTCCTCCGTGATCACAATGATCTCATCCGCATCACGGATCGTAGAAAGCCGGTGCGCGATCGTAATGGTAGTACGATTTTTTGAAAGCTCCTCCAGACTCTTCTGGATCCAACGTTCGCTTTCGTTATCCAGAGCGCTGGTGGCCTCATCCAGGATCAGGATCGGAGGATTCTTAAGGAATACACGTGCAATGGAGATCCGCTGCTTCTGTCCACCGGAAAGGCGTGTGCCACGTTCTCCGACATAAGTGTCGTATTTATCCGGAAGCTCCATGATAAAGTCATGGATACTCGCACATTTGGCGGCTTTGATGATCTCTTCATCGGAAGCTCCGGGCTTTCCGTAGGCAATATTATCCTTGATGGTTCCATCAAAAAGATAGACATCCTGTTGTACCATACCGATCTGGCTTCGAAGACTCTTAAGAGTAAGCCCGCGGATATCCTTTCCGTCTACAGTAATGGAACCGCCGGTCACATCATAAAATCTGGGCAGGAGAGAGCAGATCGTAGTTTTTCCGCTTCCGGAAGGTCCCACCAGGGCAATGGATCTTCCTGCCGGGATATCAATAGAGATATCGGAAAGCACAGGAGTTTCATCATCACTGTAATGAAAAGAAACATGGTCGTAACGCACATGTCCTTTCACGTCCGTAAGCTCTGCAGCGTTGTCTGCATCCCTGATCTCAGATTCTGTTTCCATCACATCCAGGAAACGGCGGAAACCGGAAAGCCCCTTCTGCATCATTTCCACAAGCTCCACCAGGATCTGGATGGGGCTGATAAAGATTCCGATATACAGGGCATACATAGCAAGATCTGCAGTCTGCATTTCACCCTGAGCGATCAGATAGCCGCCGTAAACCAGAGTTACCAGGTACATCATGCCCTGGAAGAAAAGATTGGAACTCATGAAGCTTCCCATGCAGTGATAATTATCTCTTTTGGAAACAAGGAACGCTTCATTGCTTTTCTTAAATTTGGCACGTTCGATGTCCTCGTTTGCGAAGGACTGCACCACGCGGATTCCGGAAAGCGTATCCTGAAGACTGGCATTTACATCTCCGATCTTACGACGGTTTTCCATGAAGGTTTCCTGCATTTTTGCATTCTGGCGGAAGGAAAACACAAACATCACGATCACCAGGAGGATCAGCGGCAGTGCAAGCTTCTTGTTGATAAAGAACAGGAAGATAAAAGCACCGACGATCTTTACCAGGGAGATAAAAAGATTCTCAGGACCATGATGTGCAAACTCGGAAATGTCAAAAAGGTCACTGACCAGCTTGCTCATCATCTGACCGGAATTATTCCTGCTGTAATAGGAAAAAGACAGCTCCTGGTAATGGTCAAAAAGCTCCCGGCGCATATCACGTTCCATCTTTGCACCCATCATATGTCCCTGATAGGTTACATAATATTTGCAGAGACTCTGCACAATGTACATAACAAAAAGAGAAACTGCAATCACAGGGAGGGCATGAAGAATAATATCCTTATCCTGTGTAAAGAGAGTTTTTGTCATAGTACGAAGAATCTGGGGATAAGCAAGATCTACCAGACTGATAACGGCTGCACAGATCAGGTCAATAAAAAAGACCGCTTTGTACGGGCCGTAGTAGTGGATGAATTTCTTGATGGTATTCATCGGAAAAGTACCTCCGTTTTTATGAAATGTATAGTGTTGTCTGGGCAAAAAACATTGCTGCCGGACATTCTATGTTCATCTTATCATAAGTAAGAATAAAGTCAAGATAAGTGAATTTCAGGTCTGTTTCGTTTCTGCATACTTTTTGAGAATAGAAGCTATATGGCTGCTGTTCACAGGGAATATTCCACGAGGGATTGCTGGCAACGGAGCGGATAGTGATATGAGGAGATATATTTTTGGGAAAAAATCAAATTACTCCTTGACACAGAAGAACAAAACCCGTATAGTGTATTTCAGATTTGGTGTGTAACTGATAAGCAGGCATTAACCAGTCATAAATGTTATTATTTGACGTTTATGGGGGTTGGTGTCTTTTTTTGTTGCCCACTTAAAAGACTCCCGCTCCAAAACGTCGAAAGAAAAGGAGAGAAAACATGAAAGACAAGATTTTCGGAGTTTTGCAGCGAGTGGGACGTTCCTTTATGCTTCCCATAGCAATCCTTCCTGTGGCAGGCCTGCTTCTTGGATTCGGCAGTTCCTTCACAAATGAAACAACCATTGCAACCTACGGACTTCAGAAGATTCTGGGAGACGGAACGATTTTACATGCACTCCTGATCATTATGAACAAAGTCGGAAGCGCGGTATTTGATAACCTGCCGCTGATCTTTGCAGTAGGTGTGGCCATCGGTATGGCAAAAAAAGAGAAAGAGGTGGCAGCTCTTTCTGCACTGATCGCTTACTTCGTTATGAATGTAGCCATCAATGGTATGCTGGTAGTAAATGGTAAGATCACAGCAGACGGACAGATCGCAAAAAGCGTTCTGGAAGGTACTGTAACCTCTGTCTGCGGCATCCAGTCCTTACAGATGGGTGTGTTTGGCGGTATCATCGTCGGCCTTGGTGTTGCGGCTTTACACAACCGTTTTCATAAGATCGTGCTTCCAAACGCACTTTCCTTCTTCGGCGGTTCCAGATTTGTGCCCATCATTTCCACCATTGTATATATGTTTGTGGGAATCCTGATGTATTTCGTATGGCCGGCAGTCCAGAACGGTATTTATGCTCTGGGCGGTCTTGTAACAGGCAGCGGCTATATCGGAACTCTGATCTTCGGTATTATCAAACGTGCGCTGATCCCCTTCGGACTTCATCACGTGTTTTATATGCCATTCTGGCAGACAGCCGTTGGCGGGACTATGGAGGTTGCAGGCCAGATGGTACAGGGCGGACAGAACATCTTTTTCGCCCAGCTTGCAGATTCCGCAAATGTAGCGCATTTCAGCGCAGATGCAACAAGATATTTTTCCGGAGAGTTCATTTTCATGATCTTCGGTCTTCCGGGAGCAGCTCTTGCCATGTACCGCTGTGCAAAGCCTGAGAAGAAAAAAGCAGCAGGCGGACTTCTTCTTTCCGCAGCCCTTGCATGTATGCTTACAGGAATCACAGAGCCACTGGAGTTCTCTTTCCTGTTTGTAGCTCCTGCATTGTTTGCGGTACAGGTTGTTCTTGCAGGTGCGGCTTATATGATCGCACATATGCTGAACATTGCAGTAGGACTTACCTTTTCCGGCGGTTTCCTTGATCTGTTCCTGTTCGGGATCCTTCAGGGAAATGCAAAGACAAGCTGGCTCAGGATTATCCCGGTAGGTATCATTTACTTTATTCTCTATTATGTGATCTTCACCTTCCTGATCAAAAAGTTCAACTTCAAGACTCCGGGACGTGAGGATGACGACACAGAAACAAAGCTTTACACAAAAGCAGATGTAAACGCGAGAAAAGAAGCCGGAAAAGCCGGTGAAGCAGCAGGAAGTACATCTGCAGACCCGGTAAGTGAAGCCATCACAGCCGGCCTTGGAGGAAAGAAAAACATCAGCGATGTGGACTGCTGTGCAACAAGACTCCGTATCACCGTCCATGATGCAGCAAGAGTCAACGACGACATTCTGAAAACAACAGGTTCCAGAGGAATCGTGAAAAAAGGTCAGGGCGTGCAGATCATCTACGGTCCGCAGGTAACTGTGATCAAATCCAAGCTGGAGGATTATCTGGAGACAGCGCCGAATGAATATTTTGAAGGTGCAAATGAGAAAGAAACAGACAATGCGGAAAATCAGGTTCAGTCTGATACAGAGCGTACAGCAGAAAGTACAGGTGAGGCTGCTCAGAACACAGCTCCGACATCCGAAGCCATCACGCAGCCGGAGAAAAAGGTTCTCAGAACAGTGATTGTCTACAGCCCGGTAACCGGTATCGCTGCAGACCTTTCCACAGCGCCGGATGAAGGCTTTGCGGAAGGAATGATGGGAGAGGGTGCTGTAGTCACACCGAAGGACCCGGTGATCTGTGCTCCGGAAGACGGCGAGGTAGAGTTTATTTTTGACACAAAGCATGCCATCGGATTCCAGACAGATACAGATCTTCCTATGCTCCTCCATATCGGCATTGACACGGTAAAGCTGGAAGGAAAAGGCTTTGAGATCCTGGTAGAGCAGGGACAGCATGTAAAAAAAGGCGAGCCGTTGATGAAGATTGACATCCCGTATCTTACAGAAAACGCTCCGTCCTTATGTTCTCCGATCCTTTGCACAGAGATCGAGGATAATCAGAGAGTACGCCTTCTTGCCAATGGAGAGATTAAGGCAGGAGAGCCTCTGTTCGCAGTAGAGACTGTGGAAGAATAGGAAATTTTTCAGCAATAATATAGAAGATTGGTTTTGTGAAAAGCGCGCCTAATGCCCGGGCGCGCTTTTCCTGTGGCAAAGAAAATAACTGTCTGTCAGAAGGGCTTTACACAAAAGAAAGATTCTGTTACGATAAAGAAAATCAACAGCTGCAGACAAAAATGTCGACTGAAAATCCGGGGCAGACGGTGGTGGAATGTGGAAAAGCAGCAGGATATATAAAAATGGTGGGGAAAAAGATGTACAGAGTGAGCAAGGTATTGAACAATAATGGCATCATTGCCATAAATATGGAAGAAAACCAGGAATATGTACTTCTGGGAAAAGGTGTGGGATTTGGAAAGAAGGTCAGCCAGCGTTTTGAGGCTCCGGCAGACTGTACTATTTACAGGCTGGCTCAGGAGACAGAACGTGGCTCAGCAAAAGAACTGGCAAAGAGCGTAGCACCGGAATTTCTGGAGATCGCAGATGAGATATTGAGAGAAGCTGAGAAGACCTTTGGGGATACCATAGACAGAAGGATCCTGTTTCCCCTTGCTGATCATATTTCCTTTGCAGTGGGACGTATCCGGAATCATGAGCAGATCAGCAATCCTCTGACGGATGATATCAAGGTGCTTTTTTACAGCGAATTCAAGGTGGCGGAGAGATTGAAGAAGATCCTGAAGGAGCGGATGGATATTGAGATCGACGAGCATGAGGTGGGATATGTGGCACTTCATATTCACTCAGCACTTGGAGATGAAAAGGTGTCTGTTGCCATGCAGACAGCAAGAACGGTACGGGAATGCATCGCCATGATCGAGATGGCCACAGGAAGAAAGATCGATGTGATCTCCCTGTCCTACAACCGTATGATGAACCATATCAAATATATGGTAGCCCGTGTCTCCACAGGGGAGACACTGAAGCTGGATATGAATGAATATATAGAAGAAAAATATCCGGAATCCTACAGAATCGCAGAGGATGTCTGCGAGAGTCTGGGCAAAAGCCTTGGGAAAAAGCTGGACCCTATCGAGATCGGTTATCTTGCCATGCATATTGAGCGGACAGTGGAGCAATAAATATAAATGGCTGATCCGCCTCAGGGATTTACACAATAAATTCAATAGCTTTTTTGACAGCAGTACTCATGGCAGTACTGCTGTTTGTGACTAAGCAGACCTCTCTCTGAGGGAGCGGCTCCTTAAGCTGAAGGGCAAAAATCTTCCCGTCATTGATCACTTCCCGTGCAAGGGGCTCGGGGTAAAAGCCGATTCCCAGATTGTGGACGATCATGGGAAGGACCTGGTCTGTAGTTGCTGCCTCGATGTCAGGATGAAAAGAAACACGGTTTTCCATAAAGTAATTCATATACATTTCTCTGGTGCTGGTCCCTTCCGCAAGACCTACAAAGGGCAGATCCTGAAGCTCATGGATGCTGATAGGGGCAGTGGTCAGATCCTTATATTTGCTTCCGCATACAAGGATCTCCCGGTAACGCAGGAGACTTTTTTTCTGTAAAGGTTTGCGGATGGAGATCGGAGTGGTGACAATAGCGAAATCCACCGCATAATTTTTCAGTGCCTGTACTGCCTGAGGAGTAGAATGGTTAAAGAGGCGCAGGCGAACATGGGGATATTGCTCGCGGAACAGCTCCAGCTTTTCCAGAAGGATCAGACGCAGGGCATTTTCGCTGGCGCCGATGGAAACCAGACCATGCTCCAGCTCTCCGTTCTGGCGGATTTCCTCCTCGCCGATGGACAGCTGCTCAAAAGCCAGGGCAACGTGTTCATAAAGCTGGCGGCCTTCCGGTGTAAGTGCGATTCCTTTGTTGGAGCGGAGAAAGAGCGTACATTTCAGCTCCTGCTCCAGGTTGTTCATACAGCGGGTGATATTTGGCTGGTTGTTGTGAAGAGCTCTTGCCGCCTTGGTAAAGCTCTTATACTGGGCTACATAATAAAAGATCCGGTAGTAGTCGTAAGTGATCATGTATTGTCTCCATCCTGTGATATGATTTTAATATGTTTACGATATTAATAATACTTTTTACATTTGCTTCTGAGCAAACTATAATACACCCGAGGAAAAAAATCAATGACAGGAGTGATTTAGAGTGGTTTCAGGAGGCGGAAAGCTGCAAAATGCGGACCGGCAGATGTCAGAAGCTTTTATCACAAGTGTATTTCTGGCAATGTCCGGCGGATTTCAGGATGCCTACACATACTTTACAAGAGATGAGGTGTTTTCCAACGCCCAGACAGGCAACGTGGTTCTGATGAGCCAAAATTTTATGACAGGACAGTGGGGAGACGGTTTAAGGTACCTGTTCCCTGTTTTAGCCTTTGCCATTGGTGTTGTAGCGGCGGAGCGGATCCAGAGTACCTTTAAATATGCAAAAAAACTTCACTGGAGGCAGATGATCCTGCTGATCGAGATCTTGATCCTTTTTGCGGTGGGATTTATGCCGGGAGAATTGGATATGCTGGCAACCGTACTGGTATCCTTTTCCTGCGCCATGCAGGTACAGACCTTCCGGAAGGTGGGCGGTTATTCCTATGCAAGCACTATGTGCATCGGAAATTTACGAAGCGGCACGGCGGCGTTGTCCGTGTATTGTCGTGAAAAACGTCCGGAACAGTTGAAGCAGGCTCTTTATTATTTCGGAATAATTTTCTTTTTTGCCATTGGAGCCGGTGGCGGAGGAAATCTGTCCATGAGGCTGGGGATCCCGGCAATCTGGGTATCGGATGTTTTGCTTCTGATCAGCTTTATTCTGATGTTTTCCAGTAAACATAGAGATTAGAAAGGGTGAGGAATTGTGGAAAACAGCACATTATTCCCAAGAGAGGAAAAGGCGGAGCTTTTATTTGAAAAGATCCTGAAGGATCCGGAGGCGTGCAGACGGCTGACGGAGACCTTCTATGAATCCATGGATGCGGATACAGACATAGAATGCGGATATCTTCCTCCGGAAAAATTCGCCTATGCATTGCTGGACGCATATAAAAACCGTGATCTGACAGCTCTCCTTATGGCGATCTGCCAGAACAGTATGTTTGATCTTCTGCGAAATTCTTTTCTGGCACCGTTCAGGTTCAATGCAGATGGACAGGAGAATCCGGTGTTTCTCACAGATGAAAAAGGAAATTTTCTGCGGGAAAAGGGAATTCATGTAAGTGATAGGGATTACGACCGGTTCCGCAGGATATACAGGGAGAAGCAGGGCGTAAAGATGTATCTGGCGTATGGCTACCGGAAGCGCCATGCCTATGATGAAGATACCATGGAAGTAGAAGAGTACAAAATGGGCGAACATATCGGTGTGCTGCTGGTGTATGAGCTTCCGGACAGCGTAAGGGAAAAGGAAACGGAGGCACAGGCCTATGCGGCTGTATGGGATATCATGATGGCAATTCAGAAGAAGCTTCCAAGAGCCTTTGTATATTATGGGCAGGATTCTGTGGAGGATGGTGGAAAACGTTATGACGGACTGGGCGTTTTTCTCCCCATCCATAAATTTGCGGACCGCTTGGAAAAAATGATCGGGATCGCGGATGAGATCGTAATGAAATAGAATGTACAAAAAAGGACTGCTTTTGTATTGCTCCGGTTATCAGAAGGATAGCTGATGACCGGAAGCTACAGAAAGCAGTCCTTTTTGTATGCCAATTAGGTGCAGTAGCGGAACATTTTGTCCGTAAGGATCCTGGCGAAAATAAGGCCCAGGGGAAGAGCAACGATGATCAGAATCGCAGCTGCAAACCAGGAGGCGGAAACATTCAGGGACATGATTCCCAGATTGTAGATTGCCCGGTAGAGATAAAGTCCGGGAACCATGATCACAATGGATGGTACGGTAATGGAAATCCTGGGATATCCCACTTTGGTTTTAATGAGGGAGGCCAGAAGTCCGGCTGTCAGTGCTCCGAAAAAAGCCGCGGCAGCAGGTGGGAAACCGGCAAGATCAACAAGCTCCAGACGTAAAGTGTTGGACAGTGCGCCGATGAATGCGGCAGCTGCGGCTAGACGGACAGGGCTGTTGAACATGACCGAAAAGCCGAATACCCCGCAGAAGCTTGCCAGAAGCCGGAACAGGATCCTCTGAGCTGCCGAAAGCTCCAGAGGCAGGAAATCCACAGGCTTCAGATGAAGAAGCAGTGCCATCAGCCAGGCAGAGACAGCAGCCACCATTACAACAATAATGGCGTAGGCCAGTCGTTCCAGACCGGAACGCATATCCAGCTTGGCAAGGTCGATCCCGCTTGTGATAAACGGAAAGCCCGGAATGATAAACAGCATGGAACAGATGTACCCGGCCTCATGCTGGACGGAAATGTGGAACAGAAGCTCTGCCAGCTTCAGGAAGCCTGCATATACAAGACAGGCGGAGGAAACAGAAACTGCAATGCACATAAACAGAGTAAAATGATGCTTGCCAAGCTTGCAGCGGATGGCGTTTCCGATGCCTGCGCCTGCAAAAGCCAGGATCATTTCCAGCGGGCCACCGCCCAGAAGAAAAGTAAATGCACCACAGGCCAGTGCAGAAGCCAGTCCCAGGGCGGCAGGGGAATAAAGCCCGTGGATCCGCTCGATCTCATCTAACTGACTGTGCAGTGCTTCACCGCTCATATGGATACCCTCCGCAGGAAAATCACTGACAAAATGTTCCAGCCTGTTCAGTCTGGAAGTATTTACGCCGGTGGTAGTCAGACTAAGTGCATGGGAAAAACTGCTCTCACCGTCAAAGCAGGTGTAGCTTATAGACATCAGTCCGATATCTGCGGAACAGGTGATACCAAGTGCTTCTGACAATGTATTCATGGAACTCCGTACCCGCCAGGCACCGGTCCCACAGGAGAGAAGCATCATGCCTGTACGGCCGATCAGGGAAGCTTTTTCGGAAAGAGAAGCTTCGGTGATGGGCTGGCTGTTCCTGGTACTTACGTAGTTGTGCCAAGGGATTTCCATATGATTACGTTTGATCAGAATATCTGACATAGAAATCACTTCTTTCTATATATTAAAATCATATAGTTACTATTATAAATATATATAATAACTATAATCAGATATATTGTAGCCATTATTCTGAAAAAGTCAAGTATAGATGGAGTAAAATCTGACAGTACCAAAACGTCACTGTTAAAGATTTATCATTTTTTTGCGGAAAATGAATTTTTTTGGTTGCTTTTACGTACAATTTATGTATAATTGTGGATAGGGATGTTGGAATGACCAATTCCTATGGCAGGATGACAAAAACCTGCAGCAGTAGGTGGCTATCATAATTACTATTAAAGAAGAGAGGTAAATGTTAAGATGGCAAAAATCGATTTAACAAAGTATGGTATTACCGGAACAACTGAGATCGTGTACAATCCTTCCTACGAGACATTATTTGAGGAAGAGACCAAACCGGAGCTTGAAGGATTTGAGAAGGGTCAGGTCAGTGAGCTTGGTGCTGTCAATGTAATGACAGGTATCTACACAGGACGTTCCCCTAAAGACAAATATATCGTTATGGATGAGAACTCCAAGGACACAGTTTGGTGGACATCCGATGAGTACAAGAACGATAACCATCCGGCAACTCAGGAAGCATGGAATGCAGTTAAAGATCTTGCCAAGAAGGAGCTTTCCAACAAGAAACTTTTCGTAGTAGATGCATTCTGCGGAGCTAACAAAGACACACGTATGGCTATCCGTTTCATCGTTGAGGTTGCATGGCAGGCACACTTCGTAACAAACATGTTCATTCAGCCGACAGCTGAGGAGCTTGAGAACTTTGAGCCGGATTTCGTTGTTTACAACGCATCCAAGGCTAAAGTTGAGAACTACAAAGAATTAGGACTTAACTCTGAGACAGCTGTAATGTTCAACATTACAAGCCGTGAGCAGGTTATCGTTAATACATGGTACGGCGGAGAGATGAAGAAAGGTATGTTCTCCATGATGAACTACTATCTGCCGCTGAAGGGCATCGCTTCCATGCACTGCTCTGCAAACACAGACCTTAACGGAGAGAACACAGCAATCTTCTTCGGTCTTTCCGGAACAGGTAAGACAACACTTTCCACAGATCCTAAGCGTCTTCTGATCGGTGATGACGAGCATGGCTGGGATGACAACGGAGTATTCAACTTCGAGGGTGGATGCTACGCTAAGGTTATCAACCTTGACAAAGAGTCTGAGCCGGACATCTACAATGCGATCAAGAGAAACGCTCTTCTTGAGAACGTAACACTTGATGCTGAGGGCAAGATCGACTTCGCTGACAAGAGCGTAACAGAGAACACACGTGTTTCTTATCCGATCAACCACATCGAGAACATTGTTCGCCCTGTATCTTCTGCACCGGCAGCGAAAGAGGTTATCTTCCTGTCCGCAGATGCATTCGGCGTACTTCCTCCAGTATCTATCCTGACACCGGAGCAGACACAGTACTACTTCCTTTCCGGATTCACAGCTAAGCTTGCTGGTACAGAGCGTGGAATCACAGAGCCTACTCCTACATTCTCCGCATGCTTCGGACAGGCATTCCTTGAGCTTCATCCGACAAAATATGCTGAGGAGCTCGTTAAGAGAATGGAGAAGAGCGGTGCGAAAGCATACCTCGTTAACACAGGATGGAATGGAACTGGAAAACGTATCTCCATCAAAGATACTCGTGGTATCATCGATGCTATCCTTGACGGATCTATCCTTAAAGCTCCGACAAAGAAGATCCCATTCTTCAACTTCGAGGTTCCGACAGAGCTTCCGGGCGTAGATCCTGCAATCCTTGACCCACGTGACACATATGCAGATGCTGCAGAGTGGGAGACAAAGGCTAAAGATCTTGCTGCAAGATTCGTTAAGAACTTTGCTAAATATGAAGGAAATGCAGCTGGTAAAGCACTCGTTGCAGCTGGCCCGCAGGCATAATCAGTCATTCCAACTGAATACAGATCGTAGACTTAACCGGGAGCGGATTTATCCGCTCCCGGTTTTTTGACAAACAACTAAGGATCTATTATTTGATATAGAACTGTGCAGTGCGAAGCATGTTTCCAGACATGGAATAAACAGAAAGTTGAAGATATCTACCTGTAAAATAAAAAACTTTGGCTTGACTAACAGAGGGCATATGGTGTATCCTTTCTGAGAAGTTAAGCGGGAGACCCGTAAGACTGTAAAAATTCTCTTTGCACTGCATTACATTCGAACAGGATGCGAGATCAACAGTACAAACTGAGCAGGCGATGCTTTTCGGAATCGAAAATATTTATCGAAGGCATGGGGCCGGGCCGCAGGAAGCGGCAGCGGATATGGATTTAAACGTAATTGCAAAGAACCTGCATTCACGGAATATGAGGTGAAGCAGAATGTGACTTTGCTTTCAGACATATCTGCGGGACAGTGTATGTTTCGCAGGTATGTCTTTTTTACTGCAAAATATGGATGGAACAGAAGGTAGAAGCTGGGATATCCCTATACAGAAAAGAAAGAACACCGGCGGAAAATCGCACTGTAGCGAGTAGTGAAGGAACCGCCGGTTTTTTCACGGAAAATGTTGTGCCATAAGAAGAACCTGATCATATATTTAAAAGGAGATTCTGTTTATGGAACACACAGAAAACAAAACAATTATACATGATACAGAAAAAACAGCTTCATGGGAACAGCAGACAGCAATGAAGGTATCCGGGATCAGTATTCTGGTAAACCTTTTATTATCTGTATTTAAACTGATCGCAGGTATTGTGGCACATTCAGGAGCGATGATCTCGGATGCCATTCATTCTGCATCAGATGTGGGAAGCACCTTCATCGTAATTATCGGTGTCCGTCTTTCTACAAAGAAATCGGACAAAGAGCACCAGTACGGACATGAAAGAATGGAGTGTGTTTCTTCCATTGTCCTTGCAGGAATGCTGCTTGTCACTGGTCTCGGGATCGGAATTACCGGTGCCCGTGATATCGTAAAAAGCACATCCGGCGGAACCATTGCCATTCCGGGAACACTTGCACTGATTGCAGCAGTGGTATCCATTGTGGTAAAAGAGTGGATGTTCTGGTATACAAGAGGTGCTGCAAAGAAGATCAATTCAGGAGCCCTGATGGCAGATGCATGGCACCATCGTTCAGATGCACTTTCCTCTATCGGAGCGTTTGTCGGTATTTTAGGTGCAAGACTGGGATACCCGATCCTGGACCCGATCGCCAGTATCGTGATCTGCGTTATGATCGCCAAGGCATCGATCGACATTTTCAGGGATGCCATTGACAAGATGGTAGATCATTCCTGTGATGCAAAAACGGAGGAATCCATGAAGAGAGAGATCCTTAAGGTACCGGGCGTCAGAAGAGTAGACCTTCTTAAAACCCGTCTTTTCGGATCCAAGATGTATGTGGATATCGAAATCGCAGCAGATGGAAATATTTCCCTTTTTGATGCACATGATATTGCGGAAAATGTACATCATACGATCGAGAATAAATTCAAAGATGTAAAGCACTGTATGGTGCATGTAAATCCGATCAACGGATAAAAAACAAGCTGCCGGAGCGACTGTGATCGTCAATCCGGCGGCTTGTTTTTGTATAGAGAAACACCCGGTAGGGGAGCTACCGGGTGTTTCGAGGGGAGTATAAATAATTAAATAAGGGGTTATGTAAAAAAAATTTTTGAAGGGTAAATTCTTTTTACAAGAATGATTATAATATAAACTGGAAAAAAAAGCAATATGATTTTGGCGAATAATCTCCAAACTTTTTGGGATACTATTTCCTGTAATAAAAAGCGGCAGAAAGCTTCGGAAAGCCGTAAAATCAACTTCATCAGGAGGTAATTCAAATGGCGAAAAATTACGAAACAGACAGAAATGAGTCTAATTATGCAGGAAAAAATCACGGGGAAAGTGCTTCCAGAAACTGCGGAAAAAACAGCTCTAGGAACAGTTCGGGAAATTCTTCCAGAAACAGTTCCAAAAGCAGCTACGGAAACAAAATTTCCGATGAATATGATTCTGAGAAGGACAGAGGCTCTGACAGATATTAAAGGATAAGAAAAGCGGGAAAAGTCAGAGATGGCTTTTCCCGCTTAAATACATATAAGGGAACATTCACCCGGAAGCTTCCATATAATATACCAAAAAGAGGAGATTTTTTCCATGTTTCAGATCGAAACTATCTCTGCAAAAATGCTGGATTATTATGTGGAGCGCAGCGACGCTGTTATCATAGATCTCCGGGATCCTGCTGCCTACAGAAGGGGACATGTCCGGAACGCGGTAAATATTCCATACAGAGAGCTGGATGAATATCTTGAGAAAAAACAGGATCAGAAATATCGTTTTCCCAAAGATAAGCTGCTGATATTTTACTGCGACCGCGGCGGCGCCAGCATGCAGGCTGCCCGGAGCCTGGCAAGACAGGGCTGTCGTACCAGGTCCGTGATCGGTGGATTTGCAGCCTACAGAGGGAGAAATCTTGTGCGCGGATAAAAAAAGCGGACGATATCAAAATAGATTGCGAATGCATATCTGTAACAAATCTTGTATTTTAAAGGAAATCATGATAATGTAAAGAACAGAGATAAAAACCAATACAAATTACAAGGAGAAAAGCTTATGAAATATATGTTTGCGTCCGATGTACATGGTTCGGCATATTACTGCCGGAAAATGCTGGAAGCATATGACAAGGAGAAGGCGGAGAGACTGGTGCTTCTGGGAGATCTGCTTTATCACGGACCAAGAAATGACCTTCCGAAGGAATACGCACCAAAGGAAGTCATCCGCCTTTTAAATGAGAGAAAAAACCAGATCTATGCAGTACGCGGAAACTGTGAGGCAGAGGTGGATCAGATGGTCCTGGACTTCCCGGTTATGGCAGATTACTGTATCCTTGCCATCGAAGGAAAAACGATGTACGCCACACACGGTCATATCTATAATAAGGATAATCTTCCGCCGATGATGGACGGAGACATTCTGATCCACGGCCATACACATGTGCTGAAGGCAGAAAATATGGGGAATTATATCCTTCTGAACCCAGGTTCCGTATCCATTCCAAAGGAAGGTAACCCGCCGACCTATGCAATCCTTGAGAACGGAATTTTTACCATTAAAGATTTTGAAGGAAATACAGTACGGGAGATCACTTTATGAATCTGTGGGAATTAACGGCGCCCTGTCATTTTGGAACAGAGGCGGTGCTGAAGCGTGAAATACTGGATCTTGGCTATGAAGTGACCAGGGTGGAAGACGGAAGAGTAACCTTTGAGGCTGATGCCCAGGGTGTGGCAGACGCCAATCTGTTCCTTCGTACCACAGAACGTGTGCTTCTGAAAATAGGCGAAGTAAAGGCCGAGACTTTTGATGAGCTTTTTGAAAAGACCAAGGCTCTCCCATGGGAGAATTACATACCGAAAAACGGTAAATTCTGGGTAGCCAAGGCAAACTCCATCAAAAGTAAGCTTTTCAGTCCATCTGATATCCAGTCCATTATGAAAAAAGCCATTGTAGAGCGTCTCAAAGGCATCTACGGGATTTCCTGGTTTCCGGAAGATGGTCCGGAATTTCCTATCCGTGTGGCCTTTATGAAAGACGTAGCTCTGATCGGAATCGACACTTCAGGAGTATCCCTCCATAAGAGAGGGTATCGCCAGATGACTGTCAAGGCACCTATTACCGAGACGCTTGCCAGTGCTCTTTTGATGCTCACTCCCTGGAAAAAGGACCGTATTCTTGTCGATCCGTTCTGCGGAAGCGGCACCTTTCCTATTGAGGCGGCAATGATGGCAGCGGATATGGCGCCGGGACTGAACCGTCATTTTCTGGCCGAGAGCTGGGAGCATCTGATCCCGAAGGAATGCTGGGAGGATGCAAGAGAAGAAGCCAGAGAACGTGTAAATCTTGATATTGAAACCGATATCCAGGGATTTGATATCGATGCAGCTGCCATCAAGGCAGCACGCGCCAACGCAAAAATGGCAGGAGTGGACAGACTGATCCATTTCCAGCAGCGCCCGGTCAGTGAACTCCGCCATTCCAAACCCTTTGGTTTTATCGTGACAAATCCGCCATATGGTGAGCGGATCGAAGAAAAATCCAATCTCCCTGCATTGTACCGTGAGATCGGTGAAAGCTATAAGGGGCTGGATCGCTGGTCCATGTATCTGATCACTGCCTATGACAAGGCAGAGAATGACATCGGCCGAAAGGCAGATAAAAACCGTAAGATCTATAATGGAATGATGAAAACCTACTATTACCAGTTTCTTGGACCACGTCCGCCGAAGAAAGGAAGTATTAAAGAATGAAAAAGATCATTTTTGCTACCGGAAATGAGGATAAAATGAAGGAGATCCGAAGGATACTTGCGGATCCTTCTCTGGAGATCCTTTCCCTGAAGGATGCCGGGATCCATGCGGATATTGATGAAAATGGAAAAAGCTTTGAAGAAAATGCCATGATCAAGGCAGAAGCAATCAGTAAAATGACTGGCGAGATCGTTCTGGCAGATGATTCCGGTCTGGAGATCGACTATCTGAACAAAGAGCCGGGAATCTATTCCGCACGCTATATGGGTGAGGATACTTCTTATCATATTAAAAACGCAAACCTGATCCAGCGTCTGGAAGGTGTACCTGATGAGAAACGTACTGCACGTTTTGTATGTGCTATTGCGGCAGCTTTCCCGGATGGCAGAAGAAAGACAGTCCGTGCTGCCATGGAAGGCCGCATCGGCTACGAGGAAAAAGGGGAGAATGGCTTTGGCTATGACCCGATCTTTTATCTTCCGGAATATGGCTGTACTTCCGCAGAGCTTTCCATGGAAGAAAAGAACAGGATCAGCCATCGTGGAAAAGCTCTTTGCCTTATAAAGGAAGAGCTTGTATGAAGGTGCTGATCGTAAGCGATACTCACGGAAGAGATGAAAACCTGGAGATCGCGATAAATCGGGAGGCTCCTTTTGACATGCTGGTACATTGCGGAGATGTGGAAGGCAGAGAATTTTATATCGAAGCCCTTGCAGAATGTCCCTGCAGTATTGTGTCCGGAAATAATGATTTTTTCTCGGATCTTCCGAGAGAAGATGTGATCGAGGTCGAGGGAAATAAGATTCTGGTAACTCACGGTCATTACTACGGTGTATCCATGGCCTTTGATCAGCTGGCAGAAGCTGCCCGCTCAAGGGGATGCAATGCGGCTTTTTTCGGACATATCCACGTACCGGTTGTTGAAAAGGAAGCAGGTGTGCTTCTGGTAAATCCCGGAAGTCTGGCTTATCCCAGACAACGGGGACGCCGTCCAAGCTATGCAGTAATGGAGACAGATGGAAAGGGCGAAATGCACGTAGAGATCCGTTACCTCTGATTCCGGCAGAAAAAACAAATAAACTGTCATAATTGATAAAATTTGTGCCAATATTCAGCATATATTAGTCAAAAACGATTGCGAAAGTCAGCTATGTGCTATATAATGAACAAGTAGTTTTTTTTAGTAATATAGAGCATTCTTTAGGGTACTGACCATGAATGGGTCTCGTTCCTGAGAATGCAGCAGAGCGGAATGAGAAGGTCCGCTTTACATAAATGAAGGGGGAAAATACGCATGACTGCGGTTATTATAGGGAGTATCGGCTTTTTATGCTGCTTCCTGTATGATCATAACAGTATCCGATTGAAAAAAAGCTTTCTTCATCCGTTTTTTAGCATAGGATGTTTCCTGATCGCAGTGTCAACAGGTCTGGTGATCCGGAGCTGCTGGCCGCGGCGGGGAAGTTCTTTTTTTATTTCTGCTGTTTTTCTGACAGCAGCGATCCTGTTTCTGGGACTGTTGATCTATACATTGTTTTTTGCGCTGCCCTTTGATGAGACATATGTCAAAGAAAATCATGAAAGGCTGGCCTATACAGAGGGTGTTTATGCACTCTGCCGACATCCTGGCGTTCTGTGGTTCGCCGGATTTTATTTTTGCCTGGCCGGATTTCTGGGATCCGGGAAGGCAATGGGGGCTTTTGGGGTCCTTATTGTGTGGAATATATTGTACATTTTTTACCAGGACAGGATCGTGTTTCCGGAAACATTCAGTAATTACGGAGCGTATCAGCAGACAACTCCCTTTCTGATCCCAGACCGAAACAGTACAGCTGCCTGCATAAAAACATGGCGAAAAGGGGGGAAAAGGCGGTGAGTCTTGGCGAAAAGCTTCGAAAACAGCAGTATGATGCTATCTGGAAAGAATATTGCGGATTTCTTGATCTGACAATGCAGGATTACATGAAGATCCAGAATCGTCTGATGGAAGAGCAGATCCAGCTCTGGTCAGACTGTGAACTGGGCAAAAGCATTCTGAAGGGCAGGAGACCGTCCGGGATCGACGAGTTCCGTCGGCTGGTACCTCTTACCACTTATGAGGATTATGCGGATATGCTCCTCCAGAAGAGAAGTGAAACTCTTCCGGGGAATCCGATCATCTGGATACAGACGACCTGGGAAGGCGGACGCCATCCGATAAAGGTAGCACCATACACAAGAAGTATGCTGGATACCTACAGGAACAATGTAGTTGCCTGCCTCATATTAGCTACAAGCCGTGAAAAGGGCAAATTTGATGTGGAGGAAACGGACAAGATTCTTTACGGACTGGCACCGTTGCCTTTTGCTACCGGCCTTTTTCCACTGGCGCTGAAAGAAGATATCGACATCCGTTTTCTTCCGGAAGTGGAAGATGCGGTAAATATGAGCTTTGGTGAGCGGAACAAAGAGGGCTTCAAGATGGCCATGAAACAGGACGTGGAATTTTTCTTCGGACTTGGAAGTGTGGCCTATGCAGTAAGCCAGAGCCTCACCGGAAGCGTATCATCAGGAAAAAGCAAAACCTCCTTTTCGGAACTTCTGCAGTATAAACCAAAGATGCTGAAAAGGATCCTGAATGCCAAAAAGATCTGTAAGAAGGAGAAACGGGAGCTTCTTCCGAAAGACCTTTTTCACCTGAAGGGATTTATGGTGGCAGGAACCGACAACCAGTGCTATAAGGATGATCTGGAGGAAATGTGGGGAGTTCGGCCCATGGAGCTTTTTGCAGGAACGGAACCTTCCATTATAGGAACCGAGACCTGGACCAGGAACGGAATGTACTTTTTCCCGGATACCTGCTTTTATGAATTTATCACCGAAAAGGATATGCTCCATAATTATGAGGATCCCACGTTCACTCCTCCGACCTATCTTATGGATGAGGTTGTTCCCGGGGAGAAATATGAGCTTGTGATCACTGTGTTGAAGGGCGGAGCCTTTGCCAGGTACCGTGTGGGAGATATGTATCGATGCGTGGGTCTTACCAACCAGGAGGATCGGACACAGATCCCAAGATTTGAGTACATAGACCGTGTTCCGTGGATCATTGATATCGCAGGCTTTACCAGGATTTCGGAAAATGGTATCAAAAGTGTGATCCAGCTGTCCGGGCAGCCGGTTACGGATTGGATCGCAGTGAAAGAATATAATGAGAAAAAACGCCCATATCTGCATCTTTATATAGAAGTAAAAAAAGAAGCGCTGATGTATCAGGCTATGAGCACGGATATTCTGAAAGAACTTCTGACCACGTATTTCAAATATATCGATCAGGATTACCGGGATCTGAAGAAAATCCTGGGAATGGATCCCCTTGTGGTGACCATCCTGCGCTGTGGTACCTTTCATCTGTATGAGTCCAGAAAAGGACGGAAACCACGGCATATGAGCACTCCTTATTATGAGGTGGCGGAACTTTTGAGACTGCAGGATGAAATCGGATTCGGGAATATGAGGAAGTAACTATGGAAAGCTATATATCATTTTCAATCATTTCAGTTTTTTTCTATACATTTATGATACTGACTCTTCTGGCTGGTAAGCGCAGCCGGATCATCAACAGTTTCATGTGTGTGCTGGGAGGAATGCTCTGCTGGACGTTGGGCTCTTTTCTGATGCGTATGGAGGCAGGACCCTCTTACATCCTGTGGTATTATGTGTCTCTGGCCGGAATCCTGTTTCTGCCATATTTTTACTATGTGTTCATCAGTGAATTCATGGGAGTGCGTATGGGCAGAAAAAGCAAGATCCCATTGCTTTTGATGCTGCTGCTTTTTGCAATCAACATCCCGGGCGGGATCATCCTGCGCTGGCCGGATCTGATCCGTAAAAACGGTGGTGCGCATTTTGTTTATAAGATCACACCCTGGTTCCTTCTGTTCTTTGTGGTGGCAGGAATCACCATTATTCAGATCTTTATCACCATGTACCGCGGATGCCGGAGACATCCCGGATACCGCAAACAGATCGAACCGATCCTTGTGGGGATACTGATCATTTTTGTGGGAAACCTTGCGCTGGCAGTGCCGGTATTTTCCGGATTCCCCATCGATATTGTCAGCGGTCTGATCAATGCTGTCCTGATGCTTTATGCACTGACCAGAAGACGGCTGTTCCAGATGCGCCGTCTTGCGTCAGATGGGGTTTGCTTTGGTGTGGGCGTGGTCCTGACGGTAGTACTGTTTATCAATCTTTCACCGTACCTGATGAGTTATATCCGAATGCTGCTCCCTGCAGCCAGTGAGTATCATGTGCTGATCTTTTCTTTCGTTTTTCTTATATCTGCATGGCTGGTCACAGTGCTGTGGAAATGTCTGATGAACAATGTTTTTATCAAAAAAGAGATCCAGCAGTCTCAGGAGCTGAAAGATTTTAGCCAGTCAGTATCCAGGACACTCCGGGTAGGAGAGATCCTGCGCAATACGGTAAATGTGTTGAAGGAAACTACCAATGCAGGACGGATCTATATTTGTCTGAGAGACAAAAAATCAGGGGAATATCAGGCTGTTTACAGCAACCGTCCGTTGAACGATCTGACCTTTTCACTGAAAGCGGATAATCCGGTGGTCACCTGGCTTACCAGAAATGAGGACTGTGTGGTGATCCGGGATTTTCGTTCTTCCACAGCCTACAAATCCATGTGGGAGTCGGAAAAACATATGTTTTCAGAGCTGGGTATCGAATACTGTGCAGGTCTTCGCCAGAATGATGATCTGGCCGGGATTATTGCGATTTCCGGTGACGGACACAGGAATCTGAACCATAATGATCTGGCCATGCTGTCTTCGGTCAGTTCGGTAGCTTCCATTGCCATCAAAAATGCCAGACTTTATGAGGCGGCATGGACTGAGGCAAGGACCGATGAACTGACGGGCCTTCTGAACCGGAAATATTTTTATGAGATCCTGGATGAGGAATACGAAAAAAATAAAGAGGGTTCGCTTGCACTGATCCTGTTCAATATTGATGATTTCAAGCTGTACAATCAGCTGTACGGAAATCAGCAGGGAGATGTTGCACTTCGAAAGGTGGCAGATATCATCCAGGCAAGTGTGGGAGAACAGGGATATGTGGCACGTCACAGTGCCAAGGAATTTGCGGTCCTGATGCCAAATTACGATATTTTTTCCGCCAGAAATCTGGCAGAATCCATACAGAAGCAGATCCTGCATATGCGCAACGATTCTGCAGACTACAAGCTGAAGATCCTTACGGTAAGCGTGGGGATCAGTGCGGCGCCTTATGCGGCACGCTCAGCAAAGGAGCTCTTGGATAATGCGGACCTGGCAGTATATCATGTAAAGCGCAGCGGTAAAAACGGCATCGAGATTTTTGACACCATGCTGAAGGAAAGCCTGGATGAAGAAAATGCGGGTAAGAAATCCGATCATGAACATATTTATCAGTCCTATGAATCCACGATCTATGCGTTGACTGCAGCCATTGATACCAAAGATCATTATACCTTCGGACATTCCAACAATGTGGCTTATTACGCAACAAGTCTTGCGAAGGCGCTGAACTATACAACGGAAATGGTGGAGATCATCCGTCAGGCGGCGCTTCTTCATGATGTTGGAAAGATCGGGATCCCGGAGCATATCCTGAACAAGGAAGGCAAGCTTACGGATGAAGAGTATGAGATCATGAAAGGTCATGTGGAGGCGTCCATCGGGATCATCCGTCACCTTCCGTCGCTGGATTATGTTATCCCTGCGGTTATCGGTCATCACGAACGTTATGACGGAAACGGCTATCCAAGGAGGATCGCGGGAGAAGATATCCCGGCATCTGCAAGGATCCTCTGCATCGCAGATTCCTTTGATGCCATGACATCCAAACGTTGTTATAAAGAACTGATGCCAGCGGAAAAAGCTCTTCGGATCATAAGAGAAGAGGAAGGAAAACAGTTCGATCCGGATATGGCGGAGGTATTTATCCACATATTTCGGGAAGGAAAGATCCATCTGGCAGAACCGGCGGAGTTGAAACGGGAAGAAAAAGCATAAAGAATATTAAGATTACGGGTCTGACAAGCTATGTCAGACCCGTTTTTGTGAAGAATATGAAGAAAGCTTTATTTATCATCTCCGGTAAGGCGAAGTACATCCCGGATCTCATCCACATTCATATCCAGGATCACGGCAAGCTCATCAATGGTGAATTTGGTGGCGTCATCATCGTCTGTGAGTTCTTTAACCGCAGCCTCCAGGTTTTCTACCTTGGATACCAGATAGTCGTCACGGAATTTCTGCTGTGTCTGTTCCTCGATGGCATGAAGGATCCCACTGCGGATACGACCACGCATCCAGGTATCGTTTTTTTCCTGTGGGTCAGTCTCTTTGAGAGACGCCAGAAGGGCCAGATTTGCCTCCTGAATGAGATCGGCCAGGTGGATTTCCTCACAGTTCAGTTCAGCGGCCATCTGGGCTGCCTGAGCCATGTAGAACTGTGTCAGTGCACCTTCGGCAGCAGTGTCACCCTTTGCAAAGGCATGAAAGAGGGACGCAAGATCATCCGGATCAAGTCCTTCCGGGGAAAAGCTTTCCATATAGTCACTGAGATAAGCCTGTTCTTCGGCAGTAAGAGCAGCACGGGTACCCGGAAGCTCGTCCTTGTCGCTGGATTCGGATGAAACAGCATCTGCTCTGGCAGCGCCGGCAGCTTCATCGGCGCCTTCGATGGTGATCCCCTTTAATTTGAGATACTGCAGGATCTTTACAAGCTGTGAAGTGCTCAGATCCGATTCATCGAAATGATCACGGATCTGCTGCTGGGAGAGCTGCTTATTGTTTTCCTCAGCGATGGCACAGATGTCATTAAGCTTCTGCTGAAATAATTTTATATCCATGTAAAAACATCTCCTTATTATTTGCTTTTTTTCTTGACTTTAATTATGGTTTCATGATACCATAAGCCAGTCGCAAATGACAAGAAAACCTTTAAATAGGCGGAAAAAACGTGAAAAAAAGTTTTTTTAAAAAAATTCAAAAAAGGTGTTGACATTTGTAGATTGCTATAATATAATATCACTTGTCGTCAGGCAGGAAACGAAAACGAAACACAAACGAAGACGACAACAACTTAATAAAAACCATAAGTAAATGGTACATCGGGGTGTGGCTCAGCTTGGCTAGAGCGCCTGGTTTGGGACCAGGAGGCCGCAGGTTCGAATCCTGTCACCCCGACTGCTGTAAACTTATTACCGCAAGCATGCGGGTGTAGTTCAATGGTAGAACACCAGC